>Ga0070746_10001351_pt1 | contig 14673 bp, 26 predicted proteins | sample VirMetDEL_Mar_21_FD_77016 | JGI IMG/M metagenome (GOLD analysis project Ga0070746, IMG submission 77016) | Aqueous microbial communities from the Delaware River and Bay under freshwater to marine salinity gradient to study organic matter... | ecosystem: Environmental > Aquatic > Marine >... | reverse complement strand
TCACTCCACTCAATGCCAAACGCTTCCTCCGCGATAACAAGAAACGCGGCGCGAAACCCCTGCTGAAACTCAGTGTCGGGCGGATCGTGGATAAAGCCTTGCAGGCAATTGCGAACGTATTCTTGGGCGTCCATGTGCGGCCTCTTCGCTGGCGGCGGGTGACCGGGCTTTCCCCGGTCTGTTTGCATGATGGCCTCCATCGGAAGGGTCACGCGGTTTCCCGACAGTGCAAGGTAATATAGCGCATATTCGATTTTATTGCAATAGGGTTTGCAATATTTTTTGATTGTGGTATAAGACGCCATGGCAAAAAAAGCGGCGCAAGCACCAAAAAAGACAATCTACCGGAACTGCTACATTCGCGCTTCTGCGAAGAATAGCGATTCCGATCAACGCGCTACGATTGCCGCGACCGGGCCGATGACTGGCAAGCACGCAAAAACGATAGTCGAGACCGGTAAAAAGGGATCGGCGGAAGTTTTGCTTCGCATGTTGAAAACCATGTACGCGGGCGAGCTTCTTGTCGTGGCGGAATTGCAATGCCTGGGCGACGATAAGCCTTCGGTAATGGCTGTCCTGGAAAAGGTGCAGGCGCGGGGACTGACTGTGTTCGAGGCCGCTACCAAGCGGAAATTCACTGGTGCGCTTGATGGCCCTGCGGCGGGCATGGCGCTTGATGAATATTTCCGGGGCAGGTCTCTATCGACCATGAAGGCGAAGCGGGCGGGGAAGGAAGGCGCTGCGAAGCGCTATCAGGACTTGCACGCTGGCCGGGTGCCTCTCGATATTGCCGTTGATCGCTGGAACAAGGCGGTACGGCGAGGGGCGAAGATGGACGAAGCCATAGCAGCCGTGAACAAGGGCTATTCGGAGTATCTGCCATATCGGACTTGGCGAAAGTTGGTGACTGACAAAAAGCTACCGGGCGAGGTTCTTGAACTGCCTGCCGGGCGGCGGCGGACAAAGTGACACAAGAGGAGCGCATTCGATGGACCTGCAAGAGGCAAAAGAGGAGTGTGAACGCTGGCTTGCGCATCTTGATGCGCAGAAAGAACGAGTGCACAGTTTGCAGCGTGTTGCCGCGATGAGGCGGCGCGGGGAAATGGGTCTGTCAGAAGCGCGGGAAAAGATTGAGGAGTTTGATATTCGAGCCCCAACTGTTTATGACGGTTCTCGTTTGGCAGACGCCATCCGGGTTATGTTGCGTCAAATCTGAGAAGGCTTTGATGCCAAAGAAAAGCTTGCGGCGGGGGCGGCGGGGGCGGCAGTGCATTGCACATGTAAGGCATATCCGGGTCTCATTTAAGCCGTCTTTTCCTCATCTGGATACTGGCCAGGCTCATCAAATCGCATATTTCCGTCTTCCACGTCAGATAAAGCCGCGAGGCATGCGTCCAAAATCTTTGCGCAGTCATCCGGCGAGAATTCTCTGTTCGCGCTCATCCCGCGACCATAGTATTTATACCAAGAATATGAACACACGCAGAATAAATTGCAGCGGAAAGAGCCGCCTTCATTCGAAAACGGATTTCCGACATGAGTTTGACGAACATTTCAGCATACCCGCTGCAATTCGTCGGCAATCCGCGAAAGCATAGCATCCACATAGTGCCCGCACTTAAATTCTTGTGGCGGCTGCCCAAACAAGGCTTGGCCCAGTTCTGGTCTAAAAGACATATCCATTTCTCCGATCATTCCGCTCCTGTAAATTCACGCAACTTGCCAACCGGCCTTGTTGCGCTGTGCTGGTTATTCCCGCTGCCCATTCGATAGCGGGGCTTTAGCGATCCGTTGGCCTTGTCCCTGACGCGCTCGTGCTTGCGGCGTTCCTTGACGTAGTGGTTTGTTTTACGAATGTGACATTCCCGGCATGAAAATCTGCAATTCTCGAAGCTGTTATCGCCGCCGTCAGCCGCTTCCTTCACATGGTCGTATTCCGCCGCTCCCTTGGGTTTCAGCCCGCAATATTCACAAAGCCCGCCAGCGTGTAAGGCGCGTTCTGCTTTCGTCTTGCGGGTGAACTCAAGGCGTTTGGTCATAGCCGCATTTCCGCCCTTCTGTTGGCGTTGTGCGATTGCCATTCTGAAAACTGCATACGCAGGTATTCCATCTGCACTTTATAAAGGTTTGCTTGCCGCTTGGCGTCATTCATCTTCTGAATGTACTCAAACCATTCTGGTGATGCCTTCACTTGGTTTTCAGCTTTGTTGTAAGCCATGTCGCCAAGGGCCGCGATCCGCTGTGCAAGAACGGCGCTTTTGCTATCTTCCAGCAATCGGGCTGCTGCGTCCGCATCGCACCATTTCTTTGCTACGATGCGGAATTGTTCGCTTATTGGTTTGTTGTCGCCTGTCATCAAAACGGTATTTCGTCATCTATGGCCGCAGGTTGCGGCGTTGCCTGTCGCTGCTGCCGCGCTGGTTCATGCTGCGCACCCTGCCGTTCATCGCCACCCTGCTTGCCATCCAGCATGACCAGAGACGCATTGAAGCCCTGCAACACAACTTCCGTTGCATAGTGGTCTTGGCCGTTCTTTTCCCACTTCCGAGTCTGTAGCTGGCCTTCAATATAGACCTTCGATCCCTTGCGGAGGTATTGTTCCGCAATCTTGCAAAGACCGTCATTGAATATAGCTACCTTATGCCATTCGGTCTTGTCTTTTCGCTCTCCTGTTTTCTTGTCGCTCCAGCTTTCAGACGTGGCAAGATTAAAGTTGCAGACCTGCCCGCCGTTCGGGAAGCGGCGCATTTCGGGATCGCGGCCCAAGTGACCGATCAGAATTACCTTGTTTACACTCATGTCGCGTCCTTTGTTTGATCCTGAATTTCAGCCTTTCGACTGCCGAACTCTGATTTGATTTCGTCAAAGATTTCCGCACAGATGTTCATCTTCCGCATTTTCGGCACGATTTCTTTCCAAATATCGGTAAGCGCAGCCTCGGTTGTGGCTTCACGAACGGATCTGATAACTTTTGTGCGGAAATCAATTTCCTCCGCTGTGGGGACAGGTGGTGGCGGCGGGGTTTCCTGCACATTGGTTTGTGTCTTGTCGTACAGCGCCAGGCCGAATGGATTGCCGAATGTCATTAGCGCCCGTTTGGTCGCATCTGTCTCAGCTTCCTTTACTGCGCTTTCATAAGCATCGCCAACGTCTTTTGCGATCCCGCTGCCGTAGCCTGTGCCATCGCGGAATATGCCAGCAACAGAAACCCGAACTTTTGCGATGTAGCCGACACGCCAATTGCCGTTGATTTGTTCCGGTTCCCGGACGCAGGTAAGGCCAGCGGTTTCGCGGCTCCAACCGTCAAAGCCAAAAATGCGGTTCGCCTCATCAATAGCGTGCCAACCTTCAATATAGGACAGTTTGAAGCCGGATTGCGTGCGTTCTTTGACGTTCTTCCGATCAAGCGGCTTTTTAAGTTCGTCAATATTCATTTGATCCTCGCTGTAAGGACTGGTTTTGGCTCAGACATAGTTGCCCAATTGAATATCTTGCCGTGTCGTATCTCGCCTTCAATTGCACCCCTGTCTGGCACCCATTTGATCGCCTGCTGGCAGTATTCATGCGGCACAGCGTCCATGTCCGGTATTTCCAGCTTCGGCTTTCCATCGCGGATGGAAACCGTTATTGCGGGCGTTTTAATGCTAGTTTCACCAGCCTGTTCCATCGCATACACAACAGCCTGCCGTAGGGCTTCCGTGGCTGCGTAGTGGCGTTTCTGGCGCTCCTGCATAGCGGCAATAACTTCCTTCAAGCCATCGCCTTCGGCCTTGCGCTGTGCAGCTTCCAGCAATACCCGCTCAACAGCTTTATCAAGCGTGGTTTCGCCTTCCAGCATGTCGGCTAGGTATGGATCATCAGCATCAACGCCAAGCAATTCCTGCAATTTACTCCGAAGGTGGTTGTGCAGTCTGGCTTCCGCTTGAAGCATTTCGGCTGGCTTGTGAACATTCATAATTATAATTCCTCAGTTGATTGCAGTAAAATGAAACATTCTTCCTGTACCAGGCCATTTCGTGGCAGGCGATTTTCTGGTATCGTGGTTCATCAAGCCAGTGCGTGTATTCGCTATGCAGGCTGCGATAAGTGCGGATCAGGCTTTTTATAGCGTCCGCTTCGCGTGGCGTTGTCATGCTGCTTTCCTTTTCCGCATGTCGCGCCGAAGACGGCGAGCATTGATATCTCTTAGGTCACGTTCATATGAGCGCGTGACATTGCTCCCCCGCCCGTAAATCGCCGCAGCTTCATCCCGCTTGGCTTTGAAATACTGCCAGAGTTCGTCTAGGTTTATGGCAGCACCCAATCCAAAAGGGGGACGCAGGCAATGCAGATAGCGCAGATTGCCGCCCATAGGGTAAACGGGATCGTCATTCGGCTGCCTCCGCAATGTCTGACTGCCTCATGCGCTGAACACTGCGGGACGGCGGATACATGCCGCCAGCCTGTTCAATTAGCCCGGTGATTTCCATGCAGGCCGCTTTCCAGCCTGCTAGATATTCATCAGACATGCGTTTGTCTGGATCGGTTGGTGAGCATGTGTCAGCCATTAGCCAAAACTGATCGAGAATGTTTTCCAGCTTGCGCCGGGTAAACTCGCGGTTAGCCGAAACGGCAGCTTCCGATTGTGTAATGTAGCTGCTGGTCATGCGCCCCTCCATTTGTCCCAAGCGGCCTCAAAGCCGTCAGCATCGGTGGACAACAGCGCGTGCCGCAGAGCTAGCATGTGGGCTGGATACCAGCCGGGATGGTCAGCCATAGACCGTTCGCTTTCGATCAATGACTCAATGCGATCCCGCAACCCCTCAACATCGAGACTGCGCGTTCCACCTCCGCATATTGCGGCTATCCAAGGCGGCTCCATGGGCGGCTGCGCAGTTATATTGCGCTGCACACTGCGATGTGCGGCGGCTTCAAGCCCGAACTTAACTGAAAGAGGAATGATTGGTGTCGGCATGTCTGTCTCCCTTGTCGATAATTCAGACTAACCCGGTGTTGCCGATTTTTGTAATGATTTTATTGCATGTCTGCTATGCGTTTTTTGCATTTGCCAGATAACCGGCAGTTCGGTAGGCTAAATCCATGATTACTAGCGAACACTTAAAACGATACGTTGAAGAACACGCAATCAGTCCAAAGCTGCTGGCTAGTTTTCTTAATGTCCCAATTGCGCAAGTGCGCAAGTGGCTCGCTGGCGAAAGAATAAGCGATGCGGATCAAGACATGATTTATCAGCGGCTTAACATCAGAACAGGTGCAGATAAATGATCCGGGTTGCTGTCATAGCGCTGGCGTTGGCCATTGCAACGCCTGTGGAAGCAAAAGATTGCAAGGGCGCGAACCGGACATTGTGCGCTTTTGCGGCGAAGCATCGGCTTAACGTGATAAGCGGCTACCGGCCAGGTGCTACGATACGCAGGACGGGCAGGCCATCGCTGCATAGATATAGGCGGGCGATTGATGTAAGACGATCCCGCCGCTCTCCGCGATGGGGCGTCATTATGCGGGACGCGCGGCGGCGCGGACTAGGAATAGGCGTTTACTGCCGACGATCTGGCTTTTTGCACAGGCATTTTAGTATGGGCAGGCCGGAAGCTGGGAAAACATTTTATCGGGGCTGCCGGGTTCGGAGGGCAGGTAGATGAAAGAGCTTTTGATTTTTGGCTGCGTTTGGCTTGCATTGTCTTTAGCCGTCGCTGCGCTACTGTGCCGCTTGTTCGCGATAAATCCGAGGGATGACTGATGAATAACCTTTGCTTTATTGAGTGCATCACATCTGCCGATTGCGCAGAGAAAGGGTGCAAACAGGCTCAAGCCTGTAATGTCATGACGGGCATGGAGTTTGACGGGCCGCAAGACGGCTGCGAGCTATTACATGATTTCTTATTCACTGCTGTGAGCCTCCCTCCCTCGCCTGTCAGCAGTGAATGTCCGGGGCCTGCGTTCCATGGGGTTAACGCAGGCCCCGGAAACTAATTCGAATGGGTGAGGCAGGGTTAAGCGTAAGCCCTGCTTGAGAAGGCCAGCGGCCCGGCGCTGGTCCCTAAAATCCGGGACTAATTTACGATAGGAGAAAAAATGGGCAATCTTCGTGAATTGGCAAGACACGTTATTTCATCAGAAAAAAATGTGCATCAATTATCTTGGGTTGCGTCAAGGGTCGATAGGGGGAAGAACGAAGTCTTTTCTGAGATAGTAGAAATCACTCCCGATATTGCAAAACATTTGCTGTCTTTTAATGACGATAACCGCAAAATATCAGAAAGAACAGTTAACATTATTGCGGGTGATATTGCTAGTGGTAAATGGAGGATGAACGGCGAACCGATTATTGTTGCAAAAGATGGCCAGTTAAATGATGGGCAGCATAGGTTAAGTGCTATTATAGCTGCTAATGTTGCTGTTCCGGTGATGATAGTTTTTGGTGTTGAGCGTGCTTCCCGCTTTACTGTTAATATGGGTCGGCAGCGCACGCCGGGCGACTTTCTCGGCATGAACGGCGTTAAGAATGAAAAGCTTGCGGCTGCTATCTCGGCGCTTCTACTTACATATAACAAGGGGGTTTTTTCGCACACTCTGACAACCGGGAATATGTCGCTTTCCAAGCAAGATGTGTTGGAAGAGCATCGCAAATATAGTAATAAGATTCAACGTGCCTGCAAGAGTGTTTTTCGGGCGAAGTTCATCCGGCAGCACGCGGCTACCGCTGCTGGTGTCGCGCATGTGGTTTTGTCGAGCTCGGCCAATCATGAGAACCTTGAATTTTTCTTTGACCGGCTAAACACTGGCGAGGAATTGCGGCGGGGTTCCCCAATATTGATGTTGAGGAATCAACTAATTTCCACAAAGCAAGAGGGGTTGAGGGCGAATAATAAGCTAGAAATGATATTGCGATACTGGAACGCTTGGATTGACGGGCGTTCTGTCCGCGCAAGGATTAAATTAGTGAATGAATATCCTATTATAAAGGGATGATTACTATGAAGAGCATTGAACGGATTGACATAGAAGGGATCACAATCCCGTCACGGGCCAGGCCGCTAGATAGCCATGCGGTCAAGACGCTTATGCAGTCGATTGAGAAAATCGGCTTGCGCACGCCAATTACCGTTCGCGGAAATACTGCGGATGATTTCAGCGAAATTTACCTGGTATCCGGCCACCACCGGCTTCAAGCCTGCAAAATGCTTGGCATGGAGACAATAGACGCCTTCATCGCGGAAGATGTCAGCGAGGATCAGGCGCGGCTTTGGGAGATTGCCGAAAACCTGCACCGGTCTGAACTGACTGCACTTGAGCGGTCTGAGCATATCGCGGAATGGGTGCGGTTGTCGGAGGCAGTTTCGTTGCAAGTTGCAACAAAACCCCAAGGCGGAAGACCTGAAAGTGGTGTGCGTAGAGCGGGGCGCGAGCTAGGTATAGAAAGCACAGCGGCCTATCGTGCTGTTGTCATTGACGGCCTTACAGATGACGCAAAGGCCGAAGCGCGGGCTTTGGGGCTGGACGATAACCAAGCAGCATTGCGCAAGGCAGCGAGCGCGGAACCTGCGCAGCAGGCGTCTGTAGTGCGTGAAATCGCAGAGCGTAAGGCTAGCCGCATTGATGCCGATATCAGGGATCGGGCGGCCAACGAAGTTGCGCAGATGATTGCAGAGCATGTGCCGGGCGAATGGTGGGACGCTATCAAGTCGAACCTGTACGCGGCTGGCGCGAACAATATTGCGAACGCACTCACCAATGTCACTGGTCAATCAATCATGGATAAAAATCATGGGTAATTACGCGGACACTGGCGACCTTCTGGACTACTGGCGCGAAAGCGAGGAAGCGGCGAAAGCTTGGGATGCTGGCAAGTTTACCGGCAGCGCCGGTATGGCGCGGGAATTCCAGCGGGAAGAGCCATTGCCGGTTATCCTGCCCCGTGAGTTCCGGGGCGTTTCAACGACTTACGAACTGCGAAGGCAGCGGGAAGCGCAACAGCTTTTGACCTACCGGCTACAGGAACAGCAGGAAGCCGAACGCCGCGCCGCATTGGCCGAAGAAAAAAGAAAGCAGCGCGAAAAAGACCGTTTATTGCGGGCTATCGCGGAAGCTGCTGCGGCGGCACCAAAGCCACAGGAAAACAGCCTACCAAGGCTGGACTTTATCCCGGCAGATTACGAATGCAGGCCGGAAAAATCAAATCAGCAGATTTTCATGAAGGACATTTTGAGGGCGGTTTGTGCCGCTTACAACGTATCCGCCGTTGATATCAAAAGCGCACGGCGAACCGCCAGCATCGTTTGGCCGCGACAGGTAGCGATGTTTCTGTGCCGTGGTCTGACAATCAGATCATTGCCGGATATAGGGGCATACTTCGGAGGTCGGGATCATACCACAGTTTTACATGCTGTCAAAAAGCTGGCGGCTAAGTTCCAGACGCCTGATGTTGGAACATACGATTTCCAGCAATGGTGCGCTGATGCGTTTAAGCGCGTTTTGAATGGCGAACGGCTGGAGGATGAGGCGGAATGACCTACACGCGCAAAGAACAGCTATCGGATGATGTAACGCTATATTTGGGGGATTGCCTTGAGGTAATGCCGGGCCTTGGCAAGGTCGATGCCGTGGTTACATCACCGCCATACGATGGCTTGCGAGAATACGGTTCTGGATGGAATGGTGTAGATTGTTTTTCTGTTATCAAGATACTTTCTAATAAAATCGTTGATGGTGGTGTAATAGTGTGGAACGTAGCTGACCAGACGGTTAATGGATCAGAAACAGGCTCGTCATTTCGGCAGGCATTACACGCAATCGAATGCGGGTTAAACCTCCACGATACAATGATTTATATTAAAGATAATGTGAATTTTCCAGAGTCAAACAGGTATTTTTCCGGTCATGAATATATGTTTGTCTTTTCGGCTGGTCGGCCAAAAACTTTTAATCCGATAAAAGACAGGATAAATAAATGGTCCGGCACTGTAATGCACGGGACGGACAGGCAAAAAGATGGGTCACTGAAAAGGATTTCGGGCGTTGGAAAGGTGATAGAGCGTGCCGGAATGAGGTTTAATTGGTGGCGTCTCAAAAATAACAACAATCCAACTTTTCACCCAGCTCCTATGCCATACTCAATGGCCCATGACCACATTCAGTCATGGACTAACTTCGGGGACATTGTTTTGGATCCGTTTGCAGGCTCCGGCACAACTGGAGTTGCCTGCGTAAAACTAGGCCGAAAGTTCATAGGTATCGAACTTGACGAAGGCTATTTTGATATCGCCTGCAAACGTATATCCGACGCACTAGCCCGCCCTGATCTATTCATTGAAGCAGAGAAAGCCCCTAAGCCGGTGCAGGAGGCGCTCGATGTTTAGGTATGCGCCCCTATCCGCAATCTGGTCTGTCTGGTGGTCCGGCTGGCTCATGACGCCGCTGGACTGCCACCACGGGCATTATAGCTGGCTTGCAGAATGGCGGTGCTGTTGTGACTGAAATCACATTCACAGTCCCCATGACGCCCGTAGCCAAGGCACGTGCCCGATCCACAGGCCGGGGCGGTAGGCATATAACGCCCAGCAAGACGCGCAAGGCCGAGGCGGATATAGCCACATACGCCACAAGGGCCATGGCTGGCCGTCAGCCGCTTACAGGGCCGGTTGAGCTACGTCTGGCGTTCTACTTTACCCCGCCTGCCTCATGGCCCGCCAGCAAGCGCGAGAAGGCTTTGCGCTACATGGCATGGAAAATCAGCAAGCCAGATGTGGACAACCTGCAAAAATCCGTAATGGATGCTGGAAACGGTATTCTTTGGAAAGACGATAGCCAGATAGCTGTGATTGGCCGGATCACAAAGCAGTATGATACGGCAGCCCGCATTGAGGTGGCGGTCAAGGCGATGGAGGATTGGATAGTATCAGCAGACCCCAAATAAAAGACGAAAACAGGCACCAGTAGAGAGAAGGTGGGAAATGAAAAGAGTATATAAAAAAACGAATGTCTTTGACGCATCCATGGATCGCATAGACTTCGTATTCAAGAATTTTGAGCGGGTTTATCTTTCTTTTTCAGGCGGCAAGGATAGCGGTGTTTTGCTTAATCTTTGTTTGGATTACATGAGGAAGAACAATATTACAAAAAAACTAGGTATTCAAATATTGGATAACGAAGCTAACTATGAATATTCTCTTGAATTTATGCATCGGATTTTAGACTCTAACAAAGATTTGCTCGAAATATTTTGGTGCTGTATGCCGGTAAGCCTTCCATGCACTGTCTCTGCCTATCATGTTGATTGGCAATGTTGGGGGGAAAAAGATAAGCAAAAATGGGTAAGGTCAATGCCGACTAACGATTACATTGTGAATCTAGAAAATCACCCGTTCGGAGAAAAGTTTTATGAAAACATGAACTATGACGATTTTTGGGATATGTTTGCAGAATGGTATTCACAAGGGAAAACATGCGCAAACTTAATCGGTATTCGAACATCGGAAAGTTTGAACCGATACAGAGCAATAATGAATGAAGACAAAGAGGTATTTCAAGGCAAGCCGTGGACAAAGAAGAATGCCGATAACGTCTTTAATTGCTATCCAATATATGATTGGAAAACAGAAGATGTTTGGGTAGCTAACGCGAAATTCGGTTGGGACTATAACAAGTTGTATGACATATTTTACATGGCCGGAATACCTGTTTCCAAAATGCGTGTTGCAAGTCCCTTTATGAGCGAAAGCAAATCATCACTAAATCTTTATAGAGTGATTGATCCTCATATTTGGGCAACATTGTGTGCCAGAGTCCAGGGTGCTAATTTTATTGCTACATAGGGAAAACAGTTAGGATACAATAACTTTAAACTTCCTGATGGCCACACATGGAAGTCTTTTGTTAAGTTTCTTTTGGATACCTTGCCGGAGGAGGCGTCAAAAAATTTTAAGGAACGCTTCGTACAGTCCATAAAGTTTTGGGGACGCGTTGGACGGGGCCTGCCTGAATTTATTATTTCGCAATTGGAAAACTCTGGCGTTAAGTTTAAGATAAATGGGGAAACTCCGCACGGCGGGAACAATCTTCGACGGGTGATAGTAAAGGTTCCACCAGACAATATGGATTTTTTGAAAACAAATAGAGCGTTGGTTACTTCATGGAAGCGGTTTGCAATCACTATTCTAAAGAACGACCATACTTGCAAATACCTTGGGCTTGCCCCTACTAAAAAGCAGATGGAGCGGCAAAAGGAAATCCAAGCTAAATACAGCAAAATTTAAAACAAGGAGCGGAAAAAATAAAGTTATCAGAACTAGCGAGCTTCCTGAGGATCGGGTTGTCGAATGCCCCAAAGGCGGGTTTATAAGCCATAGAATTTTGCTGGAAGAAGACAACACTGGCTATACAATGACAAAAACGGTCGTGCCGCCAAACGATAGGCAGTATTGGCATTACAAGCATCACATTGAAAGTTGTTATTGCATCTCTGGCAAGGGAATTCTGACAAATGCAGAAACCGGAGAATTTTGGGCGATAGCTCCAGACACAACATATGTCCTTGACAAGAATGAAGCGCATTACTTCGAGGCGCTAGAAGAATGTGTTCTTATATGCGTTTTTAATCCACCCTTGACCGGCCAGGAGATACATGGAGATGATGGATCATATAGTAAGATTAAAAAATCTCCAGTTTATAACGTGCGTGGCGTGCCAATAGAAAAGGTTGTCGCAAACACGTACAACCCGAACAAGGTAGCCCCTCCTGAAATGGAACTTTTACGCATTTCCATAACGGAAGATGGATACACGCAACCAGTCGTGACTGTTTACGACAAGGAAAACGACCAGTATGTCGTTATCGACGGATTTCATAGATATTCGACAATGAAAAACAATCCTCAAATTCTCGAGAGAGAAAACGGGTTATTGCCTGTGGTTGTCCTAGACAAGGATATGGCTGACAGGATGGCATCTACAATCCGGCACAACAGGGCTAGGGGATCCCACAACATAGAACTTATGAGCGGTATCGTTGCTGATTTGGTCGAAATTGGAAAGTCTGACCGTTGGATTGCCAAACATATCGGAATGTCACCGGACGAGTTGCTGCGCCTAAAACAGATAACTGGAGTTGCCGCGCTATTCCAGAACAAGCAATTTTCCTCGTCGTGGGAAGCCGAAGCCGATGATGGTGAAATAAATGAAATAGATATGGAATTTGAGGATGCAGAAACTCAAGAGGTTGTACCGGCCAATTGATACGTGGGAAGAAATAGCTCATAATATGTGGGGGTATGTAGATGATGCAAAAGCGGCTTTAGAGCGAGCCGTTACGTTTACTGGAGACCATAAATTGTATGGCTCATTTATGCTTCGTGTAGTTCATGAATGGCCCAATAGTTGCGAAAATGCGTTGACTGACAATAACTTAAACAAGTTGGCGTGGATAGGCCAAGCCGCTTGCGCTTTGGCGTTGAAATGTCCAGAGGACATAACAAGAAAGGCATGGGGACACCTGACCTATGAGCAGCGCATATTGGCAAACAGAGCGGCAAAGAGAGCTTTATGGGAATGGGAAGAACATTACAGAACGAGTATCGGATTACGTAAAGACTTGGGAGGGCCGTTGCTATTATGATGGAATACCTGATGAAGTTCCATCGAAAGTTGCGGCCAGCAATCGAGCGCCTAGTTGGAAGGCTATAGCTTTATGTGTTTTGAGAAATGATCACAATCTTTTAGGTCTAGGGTTCCAGCGGTCAGAAAATGAAACATCCAAGCTATTAATGAAAAAACAAAAAAAGCTAGATACTCTGCCGCTATTCGACTACCTCAGATAGGAGCAAGATAATGAATAGACCGTGGATGCCATTCTATGTTGCCGATTATCTGGCCGATACAATGCACCTTACCGCTGAACAGCACGGGGCTTATTTGCTGCTGATTATGCACTATTGGCGCAAGGGCGGGCTGCCTGCAAATGCAGATGCAAATGCAATGCAAATGCAGGCCATTTGCAAGCTGGATGCAGATGCATATGAGGGTGCAAAACCACTGCTAAGAGCGTTCTTTGATGTTGTCGATGGTGACTGGAAACACAAGCGTATTGATGCGGAATTAGCGAAAAGCACTGAAATATCAGGGAAAAGGCGTTTGGCCGCGAAGAAAAGACACGGTGCAAATGCAGGTGCAAATGCAATGCAAATGCAGACACAACCACAATCACAGTCACATAAGGTTGTTTCTAACGAAACAACAAACGCGCGGACGCGCGAGCCCTCGCCGGTCGAGCGCGAATTTGCGGAATTTTGGGAAAGCTGGCCGCACAAGGTCGGTAAACCGGCTGCCCTTGCGAAATTCAAGGCCGCACGCCAGTCGGCTGATTTCGAGACGATCATGGCCGGGGTGCGGCGGTACGTCCGCGACAAGCCCCAGGACAGGCCGTGGTTAAACCCGGCAACATTTCTGAACCAACAGCGATGGAACGACCGGCCAGCAGAAACCGGCCCGCCTGTGCAACGGGCTTGGCGTGGCCAGGAGACGGCGGCGGAAATTGGACGGCGGATGCTTTTGGAGTTGAAAAATGAGCAGACAGGGGGCAATTCAGGCAATCACAGCAATCTTGTCCGGCTACCCATCGGCGGGACCGGCTGACCGGGAAGCCTTCATGGCGGTTGCGATCCGGGCCATCGAAGCCTACCCGGACGATTTGCTAGCCCATTTGGCAGACCCGGCACGAGGGATAGTCCGAAAATCCAAGTTCATTCCAAGCGTGGCCGAAATGTGCGCTTTCATGGATTCCGAATTCGACCGGCAGCGGAAAGATGCGGAGTTCAGGAAGCGGGAACGCGAGAGGGCGTTGCCAAAGCCCATAGAAGCTCCCACAAGCCTGGAACAGCGTTTGGCTAATATCGCACTACTGCGAAACTCAATAGCTCCTGTACGGGGCTCCAAAGGCCAGCAAGGGGTATTTAGCCAAGTTGAGAAAAAGTTGATGGCTGAAGCGTGGCTTGCGAAATACAAAGCCAACCCGCCAAAATTACCTAAACTTTCGGGTGAGGCAATCGGGTCAAAAACTAGGGCCACATCATGAAACCTGGACGCAAGCGCAAGCAAAAAATCAGCCTGCCGGGCATGGGCGGGCGGCAGACCATGATCGTCAAGGGCCGCAATCCCTACGACAACAGCTTGGAAGAACAAACACGGGTTCGCAACGGGTCCGTGTTTTACGCTATACATGCACGTGGGCGGCTGTTGGCTAAAGGGGAGCACGAAGGCATGGCGGAAAGCCGGAGGCTGGCTGGTGACGCCTTTCTGGAGGTTTACGAGCGGTCTGGAGGGCGTGGCGCTGGTGCGATAGACTATGCGGCTGTAAAGGTGGACACATGGCCATCGCATGGCGGGGCAAGCGATGCACAGATGGCCGCCTATGCCGAAATGCGGGGCGTCCACGACCATCTAGGCCGCCATATGTACCGAATGGCCCATGCGATAATATGTGAAAATATGGGGTTTATAGCGTTTTGTGAAGCGGAGTATGGGCATACCGGCCATTCAACCCGCATAAACGCCTACGCCAAGCTACGCGATTGCTGCGACAAGCTGGACGATTATTTCGGGATATCCGCGACCGGAAAAAAGCATGGGCGGATCAGGACAACGCGCGTCTCCTAGCCTGTGCTTTCACATGAAATAATT
>Ga0070746_10001350_pt1 | contig 14686 bp, 17 predicted proteins | sample VirMetDEL_Mar_21_FD_77016 | JGI IMG/M metagenome (GOLD analysis project Ga0070746, IMG submission 77016) | Aqueous microbial communities from the Delaware River and Bay under freshwater to marine salinity gradient to study organic matter... | ecosystem: Environmental > Aquatic > Marine >... | reverse complement strand
TTATCTGTAGTGTTAGCGTCATTAAAATCAAAACCTTTTAAGACCTGCCTCTCCTCGTTAGTCTTAAGTTCAAATAATTCATTAATATCATAATTTATAAGGTGATTATCGTCATATAGTTCAATCAATAAACTCTCTTGATTTAATACGACCTTTATATACTGTATGATATCATAAATTATTTTTTCTGTACGCTGTATGAAGTCATCACCGTGCCCCCCTATCATTAAAATCTTGTTACTCTCTAACATTACAACCCCTAAATCGTTTTTATATCCGCCCTGGGCGTTTATAATTTTAAAACTGATTTTATCAGTTCGTGACGGTTTAGCGTCTTGTGTTAGATATAACTTTTTAAACTCTGATACGATAAGGTCGTAATCCTGACTTTTAAGGGGTCGCCCCTTGTCGTCCTTACTGGGTAGATTAACAGAAAAAACATTTTTATGGCGTCTTATAAACTGATGATAAGTAATAAAATTACTTTTCTTAAAGGCGGTAAAACCCCCCTGAAGATTACAGATATTAATCTTATCTTTTTTAGACAGTTTATTGACGGTTTTATAGGTCGCCGCCGCTGCGTCCGTGGGTGTACTGTAAAGGGCGTTGATTGCTTTAGTTGCTGTTGCTTCCTGTATCTTATTCATTCTTGTTATACTATAACAAATATTTTAATTTCAGGGTTACAACAATATCAAAGAATATTTTTTTTTTATTACGGTATACAGTATGTATATATATACGAAATTACAATATTTCTAATTAACTCAAATATGTTTTATAATTACAATACTCAAAAAAGCATATAGTTTCTGACATATTTACAATTTTTTATTACGGTTTATAGTAGTAAAATAATTATTTATTTTTATTTATTTTATTAATTTATGACCGAAGGGTAGGGTGTCAACATTACCATACTTATCAGGGTCACATATATGACGCTTATCGTAACAGAATTGATAAGTTTTTTTAGATTGTACTGTCTTCAGGTCTTTATCCTTACTTCTGATAATCTGACTATAATCTATTTTTATATTATTATCTGTTTTATCTCTATTATTAACTACATTTATCACAGATTGATGATTTAAACCGTCTCTAATCTTATTACCATCATCATCATATAAGTCGTTTACTAGTTCATAAGTAAGATTGAACCCTTTAATTTTAGTTTCAAAAGACACCTTATCGCCTTTATGTTTTTCATAACTATAATTTTTAGGTCCACCACTAGCGAATGTACCCTTCATTTTACCACCTTCTAATTCATCAGTCCACTCACCTAGATTATCACCTAACTCTAATTCTTTATGTATAGGGTTATCAGGGTTGTATACATAAATAATACTGTCTGTATCGTGATAAAGTACTTGTCTATTTAACTTTTCTAAACCCTGATATAGTCGTAACCTGGCGTGACTAGTAGTGAAAGAAGCGATAGCAAGATTAGTATTATAATCTAGGTTTATGTATTCATCTTGTAGTTGATATCTCATTTCAATACGACTATCATCAGTAGTATCATCAGATATAAAATAGAAATCTTGATTTTTATATTTCTTATCATCAAACATAATACTAGTATATTTAGCAGGGTCATCAATAATTTCAGTTTTAGTCATATTCAACCTCATACCGAACTTACCCCACAAACTATTCAAACATAATTTCGCTATAGCACGAAGACCAGGATTGAACTCAATTTTTTCTTTTTCTAACTGTATACCTTGTTCTGTCTTATATTTTAGTATATATTTATCTTTATCTTCTTCATTTTCAACCCAGTCAGGATAACCACTCGCCTCTTGTTTAATTTTCAAAAACTTACTAACATAAGATTTAAATAGGTCATCAATAGTATCATCAAAATACATAATCTTGTATACATCTTTAATTTTATAACCCATATCAATCGCCTTATATAATTCAATTGTAGACCATACACCACGCTTATTTTCTAGGTTAAATAATAATTTCTGACCTTTTTCAGCGAGTACAGGGAAATATAGATTTTTAGGGGGTATTACATAACAATCAACAAAACCTACAAACTCTCTATCTAATAGTCGTTGTTTTACAGATTTATCAATATTTAAAATAGTTTTAGGTTCACCTTTAGGATATTTATCATAATAATTAACAGTAGGATATAAACTAGTAATATCAGCGTATCGCCCCTCTTCACCTTCTTTAAAATTATATTTAAGTTTAGTAGCGTTAGTACGACCACCGAAAAACGATTTTCTGATAAATTGTTGTTCTTCATATGTTAGTATAGCAATTTTTTTCTCTTCAAATACCTGTTTTCTAGTTTCTTTTTCAAAACTTTCTATTTCATCATCACCCTCTAATTCAGAATATTTATCATTAAAACCCTCTATTATATAGTGACCTTTAAAAATCGCCATACATACAGAAGCAATAGTAGTATATTTAAAAGGGTCTATATCAGCGATATCTAAATATATTTCTCTAAACTTTATACAGCAACGCCGTAATATATCTACATCAGATATACAGTACTCTTTCATTTCTTTCTTCATATCAAAAACATAGTTACTATCAACTTTTTCTTTATACCATTCTAAAAACTTCTTACGCTTATCGTCTTTAAAAGTATCAGGTCTAAAATATTCTAGACCAGGCATAGGACCTACATAATTTTCATTTTCAGTAGTATTAAAAAAGTGAGGAAAGTAACCTTTCTTAAGTTCAGAAATACCGAAAGTTTTAGGAAACTTCTCTAGAGGCATCGTAAGAAAGTTTATACTGTCAATAAACCGTAGATTTAGACCTTGTTTAATTTTCATAGTCATAATTTTACTACCAGCATACACGATACACGGTTTATATGTAGTATGATTATAAATCCATTTTAATATAAACTGATAATCGTAACCCTTACCGTTATGAGCGATAACAGTATAATTTTTATGTTTATTAGTATCAAACAACCATTCACAAAAACTATTTCTATCAAAAAACTCTATAGGTTCAGGGTTATCAAAATATTCAGCAATACAATAGTTTACAATATGAGTACCTGTTTCTTGTTTCGCTTCAAAATCAAAAAATATATAATTTTCTGATGGCGTTTTTATAGGGGTAGGCATCATAAAACATCTATGTTCTTTACCTACTACACACTTACAGTTTCTACAAAAAGTATCACCACATTTATGAGTATTCATATCAAAAACTTTCTTATCAAAGATTTTTTTACAGGTCTGACACTTAAATATTTTATCGCATATTGTTAAACCGTTTTTATCAGGTATATGATGATTATCAAAACACTTCTGACTAGGGAAATATCTATTACATAACTTACACGATAACCACTTATTATCTTTAATTTTTATATTACTATCGCAATCAGTACAACAACATATACTACACTTAAATAAGCACTTATGTTTATTTTTATCGCTGTATGTCTTCTTACAATTATGACAATAATAATTAGTACCGAAAAACCCAGCAACCTGATTACAGGCGATTAGGTCAAAGTGATTACCTGATTTATATAAATATATATTAAAATCTTTTAATTGATAATCTTTAGATTTAGTATCAGGATAAATAACTGAATTAAAACTATCACCGTTTATAACAGTAATACAACAATCTAAATATTCTTCAAACTGTTTAATAGTATTAATATCACCTATAGATTTTTCAATACCAGCATCATCATATAATTTATTTACTAATTCATCTTGTATTTTTCTACCAGCGATAATCTGACTGTATTTAGGATTGTTATCTCTTTTAGCGATAGCACACACGATAGCACGACCTAAACATAAATCATCTTTATTTTTAATTCTGATAATAGATTTTTTAGTATATATCTTACTTTTTTCATTCACTTGAACCCCACGACCGCCTACAGTAGGATTACGAGCAACAAATACTTGTACTTCTCTTATACCACCATAATCATCAATAACTTCTTCATAAGATATACCCCACGAATTACTAATCGCTTGAACTGTAGTTTCTACAGAGGGCAGAATATTGTCAACATCAGTAACATAAGCATATTTACTACTTGATAAAACTTGACCGTTACCACCTATATAAACAAATCTTAATTTATCTAAAGGGTTCAGATTTAAACCTTTTATTAAATCATCAGATAAATCTTTAAGATTATCAAATAATACATCTATATCATCATAATCACCCTCGTATATGTATGTCTGATTAATAGTATTGAACTTCGTAGATTTCCACATATCACCATCAGGCACAAACTTACCTTTACTTTCTTCAGTAAAATCATTTAATTTATCTGTTTCTATTGATGGCGGTTTATATTCAACATATTCACCTAACTGAATAGCGAGAGGATTAGGTTCAAAAGGTATAAAATCTTCTAAACTTAAATTATTACCTGATTTTTTAATAACAGGTGGATTATTTTTTATATTATCTTTAATCTGTTTAGTAAAATCATCTGATTGTTTCTTATTTTTAAACCTTAAAATAGGCGAACCTAAATTAGGTACTATATCATTATTATTTATTATCTTACGCAGTTCTGATTTCGTCAACCCTGTATCGTTACTAATCTTCGTTAACGACCCTGAAATCGTGTCACCTGTCAAAGGGTTTAAGACCGTAAAAACACCTGTTTTTACTGGCGTCTTCTGTAATTGGTTAGCGATTAAAGGACGATTGACTTTAGAAAAAATCTCAACTGTGTTCTTTATTTTATTCATTATTGTATACTATAACAAATATTTTATTTTCAGATATAAACCGAAAGTAATTTATTTCTGAAAAAACTCAATATCTAAATTAAAAAAATAAAAAAATTAATAAATACGATTTTATTGCTTCAATATTTCTTCATCATCTTTATCTTCATCTTCAACAATACTTAAATTATCTAAATTGATTTTAGTAATATGTATATCAGGATAAAACTTAAATCTAATACCTTTCTTTTTATTTCTACCATTAGGACCTAATTCACAAATCTGCGAATATGTTAAACCTAAATCGTCACCTGCTTGTCTTAAAGTACTATATTGTTTATGATGTAATTCAATATCGCCCTGTTTAATTAATACATCCCAGCATAATTTATTAGTTTTAGAACCTTTCTGTCTCATATTTATTTTTATAATATTACAAATATATTTATTTATATTTTTCAACAATTAATCAAAACTTACAGTAATATTACCTCGTTTAACTCTTAAATTACAGATAGGTTCTTGATTATTACAAATATATTTATTTTTATTCTTATAATAATATTCTTTATTCTTATTCAATAATTTATTTTTATTCTTAAGATAATATTTTCTCTGATATTCTTTTCTGTTATTTTCTGTCATATACTTTATATTATATTTTTATTTTAAAGTTTTAACGAAATCTTGTTTAAATTGATAAATATAACAATATTGAAGCAATCCTCTAGGTTTAATTAATCCGTGAAAATAATTACTAACAATCTGACTATCTATATTAAAAACATATCCTATTTCTTTTACTGTATTAAAATCTAAAACTTTTAATAAGTTCTTTTTTTCTTTTTCTTCAAATAAAAAAACATACCACTTTATATTTCTCATATATTTTATATAATATTTTATTTTTAATTATTCAACTACTTACCTTGACTTACAGTAATTTTCTGTATTTTTAAATATCCACCACTTATATAATCAGTTGTAGAAGTAGGTTTAACTATTAATAATAAAGAATAATCTTTACGACCTGAAAAAGTCGTAGGTGTACCGTCACTAGCACTTAATTGATATTCGTTATTAGTATATTTAATTCCTGATGATAAAAAAGTTATAGAACCAGTTGAGTTAGTATTAGATACTTCATATGCTTCTATATATCGTAAACTTGTACCATATATTTTTAAGTGTGTTGCTTCCCATCCATCAGGTACTAATATCATAGCACACGCTTCTAAAGTACTACTATCTACTTGTGCCCTACCTCTGTATGTAGAATTACTATCTACAATACCTATATTAAAATATGTATGGTCGTCGTTAGGTCTCCAGTCACCTGAATTAATCGCTAGATATACCTGACCGCTTTCTTCATAACATCTATAAGGTAACGGTTCGTCAGGAAATAAGTTAGTAGTACTTCTTAAATCTAAATAAGTCACTATTGTAGGTTGTGAAGGGTATGTAGAACCTATAAGATATGTCTGTGTTGTTTCGCTTTCAAAATTAAGATTTCGCCATAAATTACTTGTAGAAGCGAAAAGCATATTCGTCTGTTGTGTTTTACTAGTATGAGAAGAACCTCTTATTTCACTATTAGTTATACTTCCGAAGTTTATTATACCACTATTAGCAGACATAGTAATATTTTTAGTTTCTAAATTACCGTTAGCGTTTATAGTAGTATTATTTAATTCTAAACTATTACCTGTTATATTACCACCAGCATCTATATCACAATTATTTAATACTAAACTGTGTGCTGTAATATCACCGTTAGATTGAATAATACAATTACCACCATCAACATCTATATTATTACAACTAACTTTTAAAGCAGTAAATAAGTTACCATCAATATCAATATAAAACTTATCACCAGCAACACCAGCAGAAGTTTTTACCTGTAAAGGATACCACCCTGTACCAGCGTTACCAGGTATAATTATTTCTTGTGCGTTACAATAAATTAATCCTTTTTTATAAGTTCCTACTGTAGGTGGGTCATCAATAATTAATCCTATCTGTTGTGTAGGTCCTATTGTTGTAGAACCTAAACCACTTGTTCTATTAGCGATAGCAGCGTAAGAATTATTACAGGCGAAAGTTATCTGTTGTGTATTAGAAGGGTTTCTTAAAGTTATATCTCCGAAACTATCTATACTAAATCCAGCAGTTAGATTATCACCTGTTACAGAACCATCAGCAAGTTTATCTATTGTAACAGCGTCGTTAGCAAGTTTAATAGTATTTACAGCACCATCAGCAATTTCAGAATTAGTTATAGCACCAGTTACAATATTTTCAGAAAGAATAGTATTAAGAGCAATTTTACCACCTGTAATTTCTCTATCACCTATTTTATTACCACCTATAGAGTTTACTATTAAATTACTATCACCTATAGTATTATTCGCTATATTAGTTCCTTCTATTGTAGAAGATGCTATATTACCACCTAATATTGTATTCGCTTTTATTTGTGCTGCGTCTATACTTTGTATCGCTATTTTAGTATTTGTAACAGCGTTCGCTTGTATTTTATCTTCACTTACAGAATTATCTTTTAATTTATCTTCACTTACAGAATTATCTTTTAATTTATCTTCACTTATTATATTATCTTGTAACATACTTTCAGTAATACTATCATCAGGTATAACGAAAGTCGCCCATTCTAACTCGTTAGTAGTAAGTGATTTCTGTAATATTTCACCGTTAGTACCGTAATCATCGTTACACCCTATACCTTCACCTACAATATTAATTTTATCAACTTCTAATTCATCTTCACCTGTTAAAGTTTTAGAACCTCTTTTTAAGTCGCTCATATTATATCTTATATATATATATTATATTATATTTTTAAACCTTCAATATTCAATATTATTTAATAAATATACGATAGTTGAATAATTAAAATTATACGGTTGTTGAAAAATAAAAATAATATATAAGAATATATATAAAATATGGATGAAGTCGTGTCTGAAAAAACCGAACAAGGAGGAGGAGTTACTGAAAATATTACTGGAGTTACTGAACCAGTTGACAGTAGTAACATCACTATTACAGAAGCAGATGAAAAACAATCAGATGAAAGTAAAGTGGAGGAGTTAGATAAATCTATACAGAAAAAGAAAAAACCTAGAACGCAGAAACAGATTGAAGCGTTTGAAAAAGCAAGATTAAAAAGACAAGAGAATATTATGAAAAGACAAGAAGAAAAAAAGAAAAATACGAAACCTGTAGGTAGACCTAAAAAAGAAGAACCAGTACAACCTGAACCTGAACCTGAACCTGTTATTGAAGAAAGTTCTGAAGAAGAAGAAATTATTGAATATGTAAAAAAACCTAAACCTAAAAAACCTAAAAAGAAAGTAAAAAAGAAGATTGTATATGTATCATCTTCAAGTTCAGAAGAAGAAGAAAGTTCTGAAGAAGAAAGTTCAGAAGAAGAAGTAATAAAAACAATACAGAAACCTAGGGGTAGAAAAAAGTTAACAACTTATCAACATAATCAATACGAAGAACCATATAAACCACCTAGTATTACTGACTTTTATAAAATATATTAAGATAGATTTTGTTAACTATTTATTTTTAAAATATTTGTATTTAATATAATATAATATGAATATATGTGAAGAACCGTGTGATAAAAAAATAGTAATTAGAAAGTTTGATTTTAGTTGTGATGATGCTGATGAAAGTATACCGTGTCCTCTACCACAATCACTTAACTTTTTTTGGTTAATATCAGGTAAACCTGGTAGCGGTAAGACGACTTTAATACTTAATTTAATTTGTAAACGAGGTAAGATGTATAATAAAAAGTTTGATAAAATATTTTTATTTAGTCCTAGTTTAGCGACTATGAAAGATAATCCTTTTGAAGAGTTACCTGAAGAACAAGTATATACAGAATTAAGTGAAGATATATTAGACGCTGTACTAGAAGATATTGATGGTACAGGTGAAAAAGTTTTATTGTTAATAGATGACTGTGTTAACGATATAAAAAAATCAGCAAGTTTACAGAGAAAGATGTGTAAAATACTTATGAACCGTAGACATCTTTGTGGTTCAGGTGGTAGTGTATCAGTAATATTAACAACTCAAGTATATAATAAGATACCAGCACCTATAAGAAAAACGGCAAGTCATATATGTATTTATCATACTAAAAATAAAAAAGAATTAGAAACAATTTTTGATGAACTGATAACAATAGATAAAAAAGAATATTTTGATATACTAAATTATACCTTTAAAAAGAAAAACGATTTTTTATATTTAGATGTTAATAAAGACCATAATAATATGTTTCACCGTAATTTTAATAAGTTAAATCTCGGAAATAAATCTAAAGAAGAAATATTAGAGAGAAAATAATATATCTATTATTATAATATAAAATATGTATAACAACAGCAGTATCTATTTTCAGGATAAATCAGGACCTATAGAGACAACAGAAAAAGTAGAAATTGTTAAAAAGGGTAAAAGAAAAAAGAAAAAGAAAACTGATAAGAAACCAGCAAGGGTAAAAGAATTAGAACAGATATTATCTAAAGGTGGTAAAGAAGGTTTATTATATATGGTACTACAATTATTAAAAGATAAAAAACCTAAAGAAAAGAAGTAAAATCTAAAGTTGAATATAATAAAGAGGGATTTATAGTTAATAAAGAAAGAAAAAAGAGACCTAAAAAAGCACCTGTATTCGCTAGTAGAGCAGCAGTAAATAAACAGAGGGCATCAGAAATAGCGAGTAGATTACAAGAGACAGCGAAGATAACTAAAGATATTAAAAAAAGAAAAAAGATACTAGAAGAAGTAGATGGATTTTTATTAAAAGCAGGTGTATTATCAGAAGAAGAAAAACAACTAGTAAATCAATTTTATGGTAGTATAGATGATTTAACAACAGAATTACTAGAAAGAGAACAGAAAAAATTAAAATTACAGATTGATGTAAAAGAAACTAAAGCGAAAGAAAAGAAAATAACTAAAGCGAAATTAGAAGAAGAGAAGAGATTAGGTAAATTATCAGATATAGATAAACAAGTATATACAACTGATGAAGAAAGAGAAAAATTAAGTTATTTATATGATATAGGTAATATACTACCTGATGCTAGGGACTGGATTATGAAAACTGTAGATGCTAGTGATATGAAAAAGTTTAAAAATAAGATGAAGATTTTAGATAGTTTTTTAGAGGGTGAAATAGGTAGTGAAAAATTAAGTAAAGATGAATTAGTAAGATTACTAGCATCATCTAAAAAGAAACCTTTAAAAGTAATAATACAATTAGCAGAAAAAGAATTAACACCTGAAGAATTAGAAGATTTAAGAAAAAAAGCACCTACTGTAAAAGCAGAAGCAGGTAGAACAGTACAATCTAAATTAATAGAACCTGATGGGTCTGTAGATTTAAGTAAATTATTAAATAGTTTAGTAAGTTTTAGACCTAATTCAAGTAGAAGTATGAGATTAACAGTAAAAGATGTTGATAATAGTTTAAATAAATATAGTAAATTACTAACACAAGCAGAACAACAAGAATTAGATGATTTTTTAGAAAGTATTAAAACAGGTAATAACGATAAAGGTTTAAGACAATTCTCTAATACAGATATAAAAATAACACCTGAAGAAGCAACAAGAATTAAAAAAATAGTAGAAAAAGTAAGTGATAGATATATACAGGTGAGTTTATTTAATAATACTAATAGAAAAAGAGGTATGGGTGAAAGTGACTGGGATAAAGAAAACGCTGATATATTAGGTGTAGACCCTGGAGCGTTAATACAGGTTGATTTAGGTATAGCACCACAACCAGCACAACCAGCACAACCTGTAGTAGTAGGTAACGCTCAAGCAGGTGGAGGAGGTGTATTCGGAGGTATAGCGGCATATTTACCAGGTGGAGGAGGAGGAGCACCTGCTAAATCAGCAAGAGTAAAACTAGCAGAAGAACTAACAAGAATTAAAAGAGCAGGACAGACAACATATGAATACCCTAAAGATAGTGGTAATTATATAAGTTTAGGAGAGATGAAAAAAATTATGGATTTTTGGAGAGTTATGGTTGAAAAAAAGACAGCAATAGACGCTATGGGTCAGATATTAAGTGAAAACGAAAGATTTTCTACTGTATATAACTTATATAAAGAAAAACAAGCATCTAAAGCACAAGCAGCAGAAAAAGAAAAATCTGATTATGAAAAATTAACTGATAAAGCGAACGCTGAAATCGCTTCAGGTATTGATAAAGATAACCCACCTGATGGTAGTAGTTTAGATATGTTAAACGCCTGGAACGCCGCAATAAAAGAGGATGAATTAAGTAAATCAAGTTTATTAAGTGAACTTAAATGGTGGATTTCTGAATACTGGTATGTAGATGATGATGATGATGATGAACCTAAAGAATTAAGTAAAGAAGTTAAAGAAGAAATTAAAAAATTACAATCAAGGGTAAAACAATTAGAAGATTATTTAGATGTTAACCTACAAGATTATGGTTTTACTGAAGAATATAAAGAAAAAGCACGAGAACTAGCAGATTTAGAAGATAAAATAGAAGAATTAGAAGGTAAATTATAATCTAAATTATAATATAAATATGGTTAAAAAGGTAACAATAACATATAAAGGTAAAAAGAAAGAAGTACCTGAAACATATGTAAAAGGTTTAAAAGGTTATGAAAGACAGAAACAGATTAAATCAATATTTGAAGGTAAAGATAGACCTGAAACAAGTTTTAAAAGTAAAAGAAGTTCGTGGGTAGAAAAGTTTGAAAAAAAATATAAACATAAAATAAGTGATGAAGATTTTATTCATAAAAATATTATTACTAGAACAGGACAGAAAAAAATAATTGATAAAGGTAAAGGAGCATACTACACTAGCGGTTCTAGACCTAATCAGACACCTACATCGTGGGGACTAGCAAGATTAGCATCAGTAATATTAGGAGGACCTAGCAGAAGAATAGATAAAGATATATGGGAGAAATATAAAATTAAAAAGTAGGGGCAATAAAATATATATTATATATTATAAATATGGTATCAGTTGTAATAACTAAAAGTGACAGAGATAAAAAGTTTAAAGCAGTATTCAGAGATGATAAAGGTAAAAAATTAAAAACAACACACTTCGGAGCGAAGGGTATGAGTGACTATACAATACATAAAGACCCTAAAAGAAAAGAAAGATATCTAGCAAGACACGATGATAAAAAAACTAAAGAAAACTGGAATGATTATATGTCAGCAGGTAGTTTATCAAGGTACATATTATGGAATAAAACTTCATATGGAGCATCTTTGAGTGATTATAAAAAAAGATTTAATTTGAAATAAAATATTATCTATATTATACAATATGAATAAATATTATGAGTGTCAGGGTGCTTATGAAAATAGAATAAAATCTGAAGAAAGACAGAAAAAACTACAGGAGACAAGGTTTAAAAAAATAGATGTTATAGATGCGAAAATACATAGTGTTTATATGAGATTAGATAATATAGAAAATAATTGTAAAGAAATAATTAAAAAATTAGAAGATTATCAAGAAGAAAGAAAAAAGATTGATGAAGAATTAAATATTAAACTACAAGAAATATTAAATAGAACAGCAACAGAAAAAGTAAAAGGATGGATATTTAGTTGAAAAATAAAAAATAATATATTATATAAGTTATAAAAGATGAATACAAGTGATGTAATTTTAGGTATTTTAAGTGTAATAACAGTATTACCTGCTATAGGTATAGGATTATTTAAATATCATAAAAATCAATTGTTAAAAGAATGTGAAAAATTAGAAAAAGAATTAAGTACTTTAAAAGCGAAAGATTTAACTGATGAAGAAATACAATTAATTAATCAATTAAGAGCATATATTCAACAGGGTAAAACTGATGATATTACTTTAAAAGTATGTGATAAAGATGAAAAAGAAAAATTATTATCAGAAGAAGATGAAAGTGATGAAAAAGTTGAAAAAATAGAATAAATATATTGTTAATATTATAAATATGTTAAAATCTGTGAAACTAGGAAAAGAGGGTTGTTTAGATGGTAGTAAAAATAATATGTTATATACAGATGATGAAAGAGCGAATTATATTTGTGGTTTAGTTAAGAAAGATGAAGTAAAAGGAGCAGAAGATTTAATATCTGAAAATAAACAATATACACCTCTATCTAAAGTAGATTATCAGATAAATCAGATAAAAGAAATAGAACCTGAACCTGAACCTGAAGATGATGAAAATAAAGATTATAACGATAATAGTAAAAACGATAAAGTAGACCCTACGAAAACCTTAAGTTTTATGAATGTTAAATCTATTGATGAAGGTATAGAATGGTATAGACAACATAACCCTAAAATACCTGAAGATTTATTACCTCTTATGGCGAGATGGAACTGGGGTGATTTATCAACAATTACTAAAAAACAGGTTAAGAATGAAAGAAAGAAAAAAACGAAAAAAGAAAATAAAAGTTTACAGATAAGAAGAGATAAGACCTTTGTTGTAGAGTTTAATTAATTTTTTAACAATATAATTTTTTAATATATTCATATAATATAAATATGAGTAAAAAAATACCTTTGTCTAATATAACACCTTTAGATATTGTAGATGTTAAACCGTATGTAGGTTTTAGAAGTGTACCTAATACTATTGTTTATGATGTAACTAAAGGTAGAAGTAGAAAATTACCTTTAAAGTTTGTAGATAACGAAGATATAAAAATATCGTATAATAAAAGAATTAAAGATTTATCAGAAGAACAATTAAGAACATATAATAGATTAGCACAACGAAAAACATACGCTAAAAAACAAGCAATAGAATTATCAGGAGAGACAGCAGCACAGTATAAAAAGAAATTAGGTAAAACTATTAAAGAGATGACTAAAGCAGAAAAAACGAAATACAATAGATTAAGTAAAAGAGAACAGAGATTAAGAAAGTAATTTTATTATATAAAATAAAATATATATAATATTATATAAATATGAGTACTACTATTTCTAAAAAATTAGAAGATTATGAAGCGTTTTTGAAAGAACAAGAAAAAAAGAGTAGAGCAGAAATTAAGTTATATACTGATTTAAGATATGTTACTAGAAAACCTATACACTATTTTGATATTGAAGATGTTGTACCTACTGAAGGACAATTAAAGAGAGCGAAAAAGAAAAAAGGTAGAAAACCTAAAAATAAAAAGAAATAAATATTTAAAATAATTATATAAAGTATATTATAAATATGCCGAGTAAACTAGGAATGGAGGGTTTGAAGAAAGGATTAATCACACAGAAACAGTATGATAATCTACCTGAAAAATTATTAGATGCTATAGTTACTAAAAAGATGAAAGATATGCCTAAAAGTAAACCTATGAAAAAGAAACCTGCTAAAGGTAAAAAAGGTAAAAAAGGTAAAAAATAATTATATATCATATATTATAAATATGACAGAGTTAGGTAGAAATATGTATCAGGAGAAATATGATAAGATGAGACGAGATGCTGCTAAATCTAGTATGGTTGATAGGCGACAAGTTAAAGAAAATTATAATCAGAAATTACCTTTTTCTACTGTTTTTATACCTAGTGATAGAGGTTTTGATGACAGAGATATGGTAAAAGAGGGTAGAGATAAAGTACGATTTAATAAATCTAAAACTTTATTTGAAGATAAAGAAAAATATGGTTATAGTAAATTAAGTTATATTTAATTTAAGAATTGTCAATAATTTATTTTTTGCGTTAATTTCTCTAAAATTATTTTCTATATTAAAGTATACAATAGAATGAATAACATAGATATTAGATGCTTACCTGCTCCGAACACGCCTCAATTTGTTAACTGCCCTCATAAAGTAACCACAGCAGCGTGGTATTTACAGAATGATGGGGTTATAGATGATTATGATAAAGA
>Ga0070746_10001346_pt1 | contig 14729 bp, 5 predicted proteins | sample VirMetDEL_Mar_21_FD_77016 | JGI IMG/M metagenome (GOLD analysis project Ga0070746, IMG submission 77016) | Aqueous microbial communities from the Delaware River and Bay under freshwater to marine salinity gradient to study organic matter... | ecosystem: Environmental > Aquatic > Marine > Coastal... | reverse complement strand
GGCACTGGTAATAGTGATACTGTTCCAGCCATGCTTCAGCCGGGAGAGTTTGTTATTAAGAAAAGTAGTGTAAATAGTTTAGGTGCTGGAACACTACAGGCTATGAATGAAAATAGATTCCAAGAGGGAGGGAAATCTAAGCTTTCAAAGTTAAGAGGTGGTCAGGAAATATCTTTAGCTCCAGCAAAGCTTGGCATATTTAAAAAAGCACTCTTAAAACGTAGTGGAGATGAAGATGGAGATGCCGAGTTAGATATTGGTGGTGCCTTTTTAAAGCCTAGTGGTGTGATTGATAATCTTAGGGCAACGATTAAAGGTAACGAGGTATTATCCGAAGTTGTCAAAGATATTGGTGGGACTCAATCACAAGTTAAAGGGTTATTAAGTAGATCGGGAGTAAGGTCTAAAGAATTTTCTATCCCCATGAATATTCAATCAGGGTCTTTTACTACTAGAAAAGCTGCTAGATTTAGGTCAGGTTTTAGAAAAGCTGCTGGCAAGTTTGGTGAAGATTTTAATAAGAGAGAAATAGGACTACCTTATAGTATGAGTAAATTTAAATCCTCATACAATGTTTCAAACAAAGAACAGATTGAAGGTGGTATTTTTGAGTCATTTTTAAATGCTATATCTAATAAACCTTTTGATAATGCTAAAATTAATCCTAATGATACATTTGACTTTAAGCAAGGTTTGGGAACTGCCGCTAAAGTATTTGGTCTGCCCGGAGATTTAACTGCTGATGCAAAAAGAACATTTGATACTGATTCTCTAGCGAGTTTAGTAAAAAAGGGTGGTAATTTATTAATTCAAAATATTACTAGGGATTTAGCTACACAATTGCTTACTGTTGGTGCTAAAGGCAATGAGCCACAGATCGCGGCTAGAAGGGCAGCATTATCTCAAAAAGCTGCTGGCGGTTCTATATCACGAGAAGATACAGTTCCGGCATTATTAACTCCCGGTGAATTTGTATTTAATAAAAAGTCAGCAAGTAGAATTGGATATGGCACATTAAATACAATGAATAAAAAAGGTATCACTGGATTTAACAAAGGAGGTACTGTTGGTGGTATTCAAAAATTTGGCAATGGTGGAATTCCCAGTCCTTTATCAGCGAGTATTATTGCTGGTAATTTTAAAGGAAGTGCACAGGCAACTTCTATTGTTCAAAGTAATCTTAATACACAATCTATTAAAAAAGATTTGCTAGATTTTAGTGCAGCGTTAAAGAAAGCTACTCAGGCAACTGAACAAGAAGCCGCAGCTTCTAAGAAAGCTGCTCAGGCAGATGCACAAGAAGCCGCTGCATCTGCTGGAACTGGTAGATATAAAGGTAAAGATCCTGCACGCAGAGAAAGAGCTAGACAAAGGCTTAAAGCAAGAAGAGGTGGTGGAGGACGATTTGCAGGTGCAGGTTCTAATGCTTTAGGTGCAGCGTTTGCACTCCAAGCTTTAACTTCTAGTGTTGTTGATGCCGATAGTGGTATAGGTAAATTTGCTAATGGTTTAACTAATGTGTTATTTACTCTTACTGCATTTCAGGGTATATTGCCATCTCCTTCCACACTTAAAGGTATTGTAGGCAAGTCTGGTTTTGGACTAAAAGGTGGTCTTCCCGGTGGTGGTTTACTTCCTTCTACTGGTGCTGCTTCAGGTTTAGGTGCTGGCGGCGTAGCAACTGCTGCCGCACTTCCACTAGTTGCTGGTTTGGCAGGTGGTGGTATAGGTAGATTCCTTGGTGGAGTTATTGCAGATAAAGAGCTTGGTAAACAACAGTCTGTAGGAACAATCAAAGGTGATACTAGCGTAGCAGCCGCACAACAAAGAAAAGGTTTAGGTTTTGGGGGTGCAGTTTTAGGTGGTGCCGCAGCAGGTGCTGCTATTGGAAGTTTTATACCCGTTATTGGTACTGCACTTGGAGGTGTTATTGGTGCTGGTGCTGGTGCTATTATTGGTGCTTTAACTACTCCTTTAGATGCTGCTGCACAGCAGGCCGCATTTGAAGCAGCCAAAAGTTTACAAGAGGGAGGTAAGGCTGTTGGAAAATCCTTAAAGGCTTTAGAAAAAGAATTTAATGTTAGAACATTTTCAAAATTTTCCGATGAGTTTGCTAAACAAAGTGATAATATTAGTAGTAAACTGCCTCAAATAGCTGAGAATTTAGATAAGGCTAGTTTATTTACTGGTAGGGCAGGAGGATTTAAAGAAGCTGCTAAAAACTTATCACAATTCTTGAAGCCTGAAGATCTTCAGGCTGCTAGGGACCAGCTTAATAATAATTTAGGAAAAGTATTTGATAGTTTAGATCAATTTGATTTGAATAGAATTATAGATACTGGTGGACCTAAAGATTTAAATGCAGCATTTAAACAAGCTGCTGCTGATGGTAATAAATTGGCAGAAGCATTTATTAAATTGGAAAGAGAGACTACCGCACAAGAAATAACTGCTAAAGGTGCAGCAATTTTGCAAGATGACAATGGAGATCAAGTTTTGGGTCGTTCATTGGTATCTCTTGCTGGAACTTTTGATTTTGTAACAGGTTCTGCTGCTGATCTTAATACTCAGATTGATACTTTGATTAGGACCGAGTGCTTGTCTGCTGAATCCGGCGAGATATTAAGGTCGCAAATTCAAGAAGAATTTAATACTAGAAAAGCTGCTGCTGAAGAACAAAAAAGAGCCGCTGCCGTTCAAGCAAATTTCAATAAAGCCCTTAAGGAATCTGAGGCATCATTAAACAATTTTGCCTCTAACCTTAAAGTTATTACTAGTGGACTTGCACTTTCATTATCACAGACATCTCAAAATTTAGACACATTAGCAAAAAGAATTCAAAGTATTGCTTCAGGTTCTGGAGATACTGTTTTGAATCGCCAAAAAGATCCAAATGCAGTACTCCGACAGATTGAGTCATTCAGTGGGCAAGACTTAGGAGATGTAAAAAAGCTTAGAGAATCACAAGAAAAATTACCAGATATATTAGGTAGGGCAGTTCAAAATGCTGGTGGTAAAGGTGCTTCTCAACCAGCAGTTGTTGATAGTGTTATTAGTCAGTTTGCTCAAGAAACTGGATTATCATTATCTGGTGCTGCGGCAGAAAGTATTAGACAGAGCCTTACAGCACTTATAACTAAAAGACAAACGGGAGGTACTGCCACTCCTATCCAAGCTGGTGCTGCTTTATTAGAAGCTGCTGGTACACAAGATATTGAAGAATTATTTAAGATTTTTGGTATAGGTGCTGAAGCAATTAAGTCAGCAAGTGATGAGCTTATACAAGCTTATGAACAGCAAATAAATATCTTTGAGCAAAGAACTTCAATAGAACTTGATAGACTTAGAAGAGCACAAAAATTTGAACAAGATATATTATCAAGACGAATTAGTAACGAGAAAGTTATATCTAGTATATTAGGCAAATCTAGTTCTGGTGTTGAGGACTCTGTTTCTACATTAAAAAGACAAATTAGCGGATTAGCTGGCACTACAGATATTAATGCTATATTACAGCAAAAGGCTGAAGCACAAGCTAGAAAATCTCAAATAGAAGCGTTAGCAGAATCTGGTCAATTAACAGATGAAAATAGTAAATTATTGGCTGCACTTGGTAGCCAAATAGAAAGAGCAGATCAAGCAGTAAAACTTTTTGCCAATGATACAAGTATTGCAGCTTCATTACAAGAAAAAGCAAATCAGGCTAAGGCTAGGGCGGATGTTGCTACGGGTGCCTTAGATGAATTGATTGGTGCCGGTATCTCTGGAGATCCAGAAGCTATTAAAGGAATCTTATCACAACAACAATCTTTAGATAGAGTTATTAGTGGTGTTGGAACTCTTCAAGATGCTATTAAAGTATTCCAAAGTCAAAATAGTCCTATTGTGAAGGCTATTGCAGAGCAAAGACTTGGAGAAGGTGGTCTGGATTCTTTAATCAATAATTTAAGAGGACAGTTGGCTGGTCAATTAAGTGGCGGTCCTTTAGGCGGATTAGCTGACCAACTACTTAATGTTGTTAAAAGTGAAAATCAACAGCTTATAGATCTTGCTGCTGATGCTAACATACTAGCTAATCAACAACTAGCAGCATTAAATAACATGCAGGCACAAAATGAAACATTAATAGCTCAACAAACTGCTAATTTGGGTGGTGCTGGAGGCCCATCAGACCAGCAAGTATTTAGTGATGCTGTGGCAAGTTTCCAAAATGCTGTTAATGGTTTAGATGTAATTATTAGTCGTGGTGGTGGTGCCCCTCTTGGTAGAGCCGCTGGTGGTGTGATTCACAGAAATCAAGGTGGTGTCAGCGATGGTGCATTAGTAGGGGCATTTACAAGTAGGTTCTCTCAAGGTACTGATACTATTCCTGCGATGTTATCTCCCGGTGAATATGTTGTAAGGGCGAGTGCGGTTCGTAATGTGGGAGTTGGCACTTTAGATGCTATTAATCAAGGGGCTAATATTGCTACCGCTAGAACTGGTGGTCCTATATATGCATATCAGGGTGCTTATGTGCCTGCGGGTCAAGTTATAACCGATCCTCTACAAAGAGGTAGACAAGCAGAAAATGAGAAAAAGCGTTTAGAAGATCAGAAACAAAAACTTATAGCTGCGGGTTATGCTGGAGCCGCACTTGTTAATATAAAACCTCCGTATTATATCGCTGCTCAGGAACTCAATAAGTGGCAAAAAGAGGCAGATGCAAATGCAGCAAGAGGTGCTAGAGAAGAAGAAGCACAAAAACAAAGAGAACTAACTGAAGATAGACAGGCTGCGACACAACGCGCAGATTTTAATACTAAGAGACTTTTACCAGTTGCGAAAAACTTTCCTATTGCATATAGGGCTAAACTTAAACAAGGCGATAAATTTTTCAATGAGTTTTTACAACTAAGGTCTACATTAAAAGGTAATTATGTAAATAATGACGGGGATACTTTAGATGGCTTTTCTTTAAAAAATTATGATGGAAAAACATTTGCCGAAGCATTTCCAAGTACTCCAAAAGAATTATTTGAAGCTTTTTTTAAGGGACAGTTTGGTGGTAGATATCAGGGATATGCGTTCAATAACAAGACTAATGTCCCCTTTCTTTATGAGACACTTAAAAGGACTACAGTTGATAGATCTATATTCCCAAATAATGCTACTTCATTACGAAATAATCTTATAGAATACTTTTTTGTTGTTGAGCAAAATGCACGACCTGAAAATCAAAAACAAAGTTTAGAGCAATTTCTACCATATGAGAAGCTATTGGAGAGTCCATTGGTTAGTAGGTCTAGCAATTATTTAAACGATATCTTCATTACTAAAGATTTGAAATCTTTAGAAGAATTTGACAGCAAGTATAGGGGTCTTCGTAATGCACAAGGTAAGTTTAAAAAACCAGAAGAAAAACTTGAAGGTGGAATTTTTGCCGCTGCAAGAGGCGAGGGCGAGGCTGGCAGAGCATTCGGTGATTTAGGTATACCACTTCGTCCGGGTGTTAATCCAGATAACATATTGTCAGAAAAAGAAGAAGAACAATTAGAATTTGAACAGAAAAGAGCTAAATTCTTTACAACTCCTAATAGAAGATTAAAACAGCTTGATACATCTATTGCATCATTACAACAGAGACTAGCAGAAATTCGTCAAAAGTCACAGGATAATCCTAAGAATGCTAGACTTAAGGAAATTGCCAGCGGTTTACAATTTAGGATTAATCGCCTTAATTTCTTTAGGCAAAAAGTTAGTCAGCAACTTGAGAAGGGTGCTGGTTTTGATTTAAAGAATGACCCACTTTTACAGGTATTAACACCAGAAGAAAATCAGTTTAGAGAACAATATAATAATCTAGTTGGTAGTGGACTTGCTACTAATAGTGCTGCTGATTTTGATAAGGCTGAAAAATTACTACAAGATTTCTTAGCTCAAAATACTCCAAATAGCAGGGCACTTGCTGAAAGAATACGGTTTGAGAAGTTTAGACTTTTTGGTAATGCCAATGCAAGTAGACCTCAAAAATTTCATTCTGGAGGTTTTGTTGGAGGTTTTGCTAAAGGTGGCGAAGTGCCAATCATCGCACAAGAGGGTGAATATGTGATGAGCCGCAAGGCAGTCAATAAAGTTGGTCGCGGAACGATGGAGGCTATTAATAAATATCACAATGGAGGTATTGTTTATAGTCAGGTTGGTGGAACTGTAAATGCTCCAGCAAGTTCTTCAGCAACTATTGCTGGATTGCAAGCTTCTCAACAAGTTGGAATGATAGCTAATCAGTTGGGTTCTTTAAATAGAAATACTGTGTCTGGTAGTAACAGCACGCTTGGATATCTATCAAATATTGCTCGCTCAAATTCGGATATTTTAACTGTTAATAAACAACAATTATCAGCTTTTGCTACAGTTAACAAAGATGCCTTAAAAACATTTCATAATGGAGGTATGGTTGGAGGATATAATAGGGGTGGAGGAGTTCCTATTATGGCTCAGACTGGAGAGTTTGTTATGCGTAGACAAGCTGTTCAAAATATTGGAGCTTCCAATTTACAAAACATGAATAGAAATGGGAGTATTAGCTTAAATAGTAGTGGTGCATCACGAGAATTAAATGACGCATTGACTAGAGGTGGAAAAGATATCAGTGATATGTGGACTCAAATGTTTAATACTTTTGCTAGTAGTCTTGAAAATGCGGTTGCTTCACTTGGCACTATGCCAGAACAAATTACAACTAGAGTTGAACCTATTTCTATAGAAGGTGCAAACGGTTTTGCTCAAGCAATAGCAGATCAATTGATGCCAAAATTACAAACATATATTCAAAACTTATTACCGCAACAAGGCTCGCAACCTATTCAACCCGGAAAAGATTTATAATAAGGAATAAATAATGGCGACATCAGTTACTATGACATATGGTTCTTATAGTTTTTCTCCAGTACCAGCATTCACAATGAATAGAAGTGCGGAAAGAACTCCGGGTTTAGATTTTTGTTTGAGCACTCCACTAGAAGTTCAACTTGATGGTATCATTTTTCCAACTGGTGTTAATGGTGCTCCAAGCGGTGGTTTTGCAAATGTTACAGACGAAGTTATTGAATTAAATAATATTTTTAAATGTGGTAACTGTGAAACTTTTCGTGTGAGATGTGATACTGATCCATATATTTTTGATGGTCCTGCTAAAGTAACTAGTTTCAGCATTCAACCTAGAAATGATTCAGATTTATATGTAAATACTGCCGCTTATAGTATTACTTTAGAAATGGTTTCTAGAACGGGAACTACATATGATAATCAACCATCTGGTATTACAGCTATTAGTGAAGAATGGAATTTTGAGATATTAGATGAAAGAGTTGCTGGCACTAGTGCAGGTCCAAAGGCCGGAACTGTTTCTGTAGATGCAGCATATCAAGTATCACACAATGTTACTGTAACTGCCCCATTTATTTGTACTGGAGATTATGCTAATGGTGAAGGAAAAATTGGTTGGGAAAATGCTGCTGATTATGTTATAGAATATTTAGCATATAACAGTCCAGAAAGTGGTGTAACGGGTTTATTTTTACCAACTGGTATGGGATCATATAATCATTTTAGAACAGTTAATAAGAATGTTTATGAAGGAACTATTAGTTTAAATGAAACTTGGCTTTTATGTACAGATAGTGGTTATGAAGAATTTGATGTAAATGTAGATACTAGTTTAGATACTTATTTAACCAATATTACCGTTAATGGAAATATACAAGGTTTAGCCACTGTTAGTTATGAAAATCCTAATAGTGCAGATGAATCTCCAAAAATCGCTGGTGCATTTGGAAAATGGAGAAGTGTTTCAGGGGAAATTTACAATAGAGCTAATACAGTATATCTCGCTTCTGAAAATATTAACCAAAGTGGCAATGGAATGTCATTAAATATTAATCCTGTGAGTACTTCTTTTGGCTATAATAATAAAGCCGGTACGGTTACTTATTCATATAACTATAATAATAGACCATATAATTGTGTATCAGACGCAAGATTAGAAAATATTTCATTTAATGAAACTAATCCTAATGATATTTTTGCTTCACTGACAATATTGGGCAGGCTTGCAGGACCACTATATCAAGCTATTGGAACTTCAGGTGCTAGAACAAAAGAAATAAGTATAGAAGCAGTATTGCCAGTTTGGGATAGCGGTATGTGTACATTAATATCTAGTATTGGTGCAAATGTACCAACAGGTTATAATAATTTAGTTAATGATTATGAGTCATATTTAACTGGTGTTTATTCTGGCGTTTTTGTTAATAATGACACTCAAAGTTGGAATCCAAAAGATGGTAGGTTTACTTGGAATAAGTCTTGGACTGTAGGGGGTTGTAGCTAATGGTTCAGCAAAATTGTACTCCACAAAGAATATTTGGGACATATGAACAAACATTATTTTTAGGTATGACTATTCAAGATTTTAGTGCTAGTGTTGGATGGGATAATCAATATACCACATTAGCTATCAACTTAGTCCAAGATGACTGTCCCGGTTACAGATGGTATTTTAAAGTCCATCCAGATGATGATATACACTGGACATGGGAATATGAGGAATTTACGGAAGGAGATCCCGGCTATAATACTGCCGATGTGGGAAGTCCTGTATTATTTAAAATTGGTGAAACTAGAGAATTAGATGAGAACGGTCTACCCACCGATACAGTTATTAGTAAGGGATTTGAATTTGCTGGTGTAATTCAATCTGTCAATGTAAAAAATGATGCCAATGGTCGTGACATATACACAGTTAATTTAATATCTCCGGGTGTCTTATTAGATGGGGCTGCTGTTATTGTGAGTAAATTCGCAGAAGAAATACCCAGAGATTCTAATACTAATGATTATGTTGATAATGTATTTAATATTTTTGGATTTTTAGAATCTATTTTTGATCCAGCAACTGGCGAATTTAGATGTCCAGACTTTGGCGGTTTTGGTTCTCCTTGTGGTGGATTTGGAAATGCAAGATTAACAGATACTGGAATACCATGGTTCTTAGCTAAACAAGCATTGCAAGTTTTAGTTGGTGGTAGATATAATGGTGGATATGGAGAATGTGTTTTTTCTAAACCTCCCGGCATGTTAGCTTTTAAGCCCGGAGTAAATAGTTATGGGAGTTTACCGGATGGTAGATATATTTTAGATATAGATGATATACCTATTCCAGAAGATGCTGCTACTTTAAACAACTATCGTGTTGCTGGTGATATTTTAACAGTTAATGAACTTTTAAATAATATTGTTTCTGATGCTGGTGCAAATTATTATGTTGATATGTTGCCTACTTTTGATTCTTCCAATGCTTTAAAAATTACAAATATTATTAAAATTAGAGTTGTTAAAAGAGCACCTACAGATCCCGGCGAGCCTTTAAACGATATAGCAAATTTTATAGCTTCTAAAGAAGCTGATGCAGGAGTCCAAGTAATTATGTCATCTTCTAGCGGTGCGGAATATATACCAGAATATACATCTGCTATGATTATTGGTGGAAATACGCAAAGGCTCTATATTGCCGATGCCACACCTCAAATTGCTGGGAATTAGGAGAACTTATATGCCAAATAGCTTTCCAGAAAATGGATATAGAACACCAATTGTACCATTGGTGACTTTTGATAGCGGAGGTAGGCAGTTAGCAGCACCAACCAAGTGGGGTCAATATTTTAGTACTAGTAATTATTTTGATGCACAATGGTATTTTGATATTCCATGGAGAAATTTAACATATAACATACCCCCAGTGCTTCCCGGTATTAGTGTAGATGATACTATTCCAGAAAGTATGTTATCAGCAGCTAGATTTAGCTTTCAAGACTGGCTGGCATGGGTTGCCTCTTTTGGTGCTGCTCCAGATGATCCCAGTATTGGTAGACCAGCATATGCACATCCTATTTATCAATATATAGCAGTCACTCTAGATTTTAGAAACTATGTTGATCTTAAAGATTTGTATTGGGTCAATTGGAGCTTCAACTCTCAAAGTGACAGATTACAGAAAAGAGTAGGTATACATTTAGCTAGACTAAATAATGCAATGTCTAAGGTTAACACATTAGGTGCTGCTGATTTGATGATGCTCCATGCCAATCTACAACAAGCTGCTAGTAGCTTAGGTAATAAATGGACTGTTTCTGTCCCTCTTGTATGCTATAGAGATGTACAGCAGGCTGGTGATTTATTTGGAACAGAGCCAGAAGATCCAAGTTCAAATGATACACCTATATATGAATGGAGCGATTTGCCCTCTGTAGATGGTGGATGGATAGATACTATAGCATCAAGTTCAGATAATAGTGAATATTGTGATGGAGTTGCTAATGTTCTCGGAATGCAGCATAGAGCCGATACAGATATGTTTACTAGTGATAATGGGCTTATGGGTGCATTATTAAGATTTGATCCTTTATGGGATGATTTTTCAGTTGGGGCAATTTCTCCATCAGAATATTTTTATAAACAAGTTGCATTAGACTTGGGTCTGCCAAGTTTATATGTTAGGGCTAGTATAGCACCGCAATGGGTTTTTACTGTTAACCCTGAAAGAGGTGCAGATAACTTATTAGTGTCTGCTATTTTATCTACCAATGGTTATGTGGCAAAAAAACTACCTGATCCTACACTTGTTTCACCTTCATTAATTGGCGTGTTTGGAGGATGGAATGCTAGGTCTATGTTAGACCTTAACCCCGGTTCAGATATTATTACTCTTAATAGTTATGTTCAAGATGGTCTTAGAAATACATTTAGATCGCCATATCTATTAGGTGCAACGGTGCCTTTTGCTAATCCACGGCAAGCAATTATTCCTATATTGTCTAAAACAAGAAATTATGGACCATGGCATTTTAGTGCAACTTTTGCTAATAGTAATTTAAATGTCGTCGGAAAAACTAAGGTTATACAAGATGATTCTTTGAATCCTTGGGAATACGGTGGTTGTAAATATTTATCTTTAGGTGCTCAGTATCTTGCTCATAGTATAATTTCAGATGTAGATAGGGGTGAAAGAGGATCTATCACAATTGCTGGTTATCCAGAAAATCAATTAGGTGCAGAAATTACTAAACAACCTATTAATTTGAGTGATAGAGTTATACAGCGTAGGGATTATGGTGGTTTTGAATATAATTATGTTAATGTTGGTGGTTTGTCAACACAAACATCTCAGATTACTAATCTATCAGTTGCTGTTGGACCGGGAGGTATTACATCCCAATATCAGCTTAGTTCTTTTACCCCTGTTTTTGAAGCATTTAATAAATTAGACCAAGATAGATTTAAAAGACTAGGGCAACAATCATTCCAAAATGCTAAACAAATTAGGCAGGGCACAGTATCTAGATTTAGAACTTTAAGAGGTGCTATTAGAGAATGGATGAGTACTCATGGTATGCAGAATTGGACTGCACATGATGATTTTGGTGGTGGAGGTAGGCAGGATTTTAGAGTTCCTCATTCTCCACATGAATTTATGATTGGTGGATATTTAAAGCCTACTAATGATTCTACTGAAACAGATTTTACAAAAAAACAAGTGGGTAGTTTTCCTGCTACTGAAATAACAAATTTTAATAGTTATGATGTTGCTTCAATTATGAGTCAAGATGGTTTTTATAGACCAGTAAAGACTAAAAAAGGAGATGCAAATCATCCAGATAATAATTCAATACCTCAAGATAATCAAGCTGGAACTGCTCCAGCAGCACAACCTAAACAAAGCGTTGATCCATATGGGCCATTGAATGCTGGTGCAAAAACTTATGTAGGACCAATCATTAATAAAGATTATTTGGATTTCTTAGCCAATCCTACAGATTCATTGGTAACACAAAGAGATCCACATGCTGCTGACTGGTCAAATCAACAGGGTCAAAATCCTAATCCTTTAGGATATCCATCTGGTCATGACGTTGAGATTGTTGGAAGAAGTAATTTAGCTGATATAGAACAATTTAATGAAGGCCAATTAGGTGTAACTGATGTTACAAATAATATTCAGTATACTGACGATTACAGATATATGGCACATAGAGGACCACTAGTTGTACATGGATGGGGTTATGATATTATGGGTAAACCTATACCCAATCATAAAGAGAATAATATATCTGGTGGTGGGAGTGAGAGTGCAGGTAACTTATTAAATGGTGGAGTTTTTGGAACACATCAAACAAATTATAGTGGTTTGTCTGACCAATTTTATGGAGGATGGCTACAAAGACCAGATACTTGGCCTGCTGGTCCTGTTGATTTGAGATGGGATAGAAATAGAGGTGTTTGGACAGTTCCTAGTGATTTACGATTTTATCTTGTAAGATTAACTACTAACTTAGCTGCTGTAAATGATACTGCTACATGTAATGTTTACAATGCAGAAGATGTATTTGATACTGGTGGAGATATTATACCAACACCACAAGTTACAGTTACAATGCCATATGCTGATGTTACTATATCTGCTGACCAAGATATATTGGTTTATTGGAGTCATGAAAGTGGGATGTATTTTCCAATTCAGGCATGTTGTGATGGTGGCGGTGGCACTCCTCCACCTCCTCCTCCACCTCCTCCCCCTCCATGTGAGCAATGTAATAGTACATGCGTCTATCAATGCCTTAATGGATCTTGGGTATTGAATTATGATTATTGTCAACAACAAGCTGGATGCTCATGCCCCGGATCTGCTACATGTGCTCCTATAGATAAATGTCATCCCGGTATAACAGCATCGGACAATATGTTCCATAGTTGTGTGTGTGCAAATGCGGATTGTCCACAATATCAAAGCTTTGCATTAGCTATAGATCCATCAACAAATACTGGTATTGATTTCTTTTCTGATAGAGAAATTGCTGGCGTGCAAGGAACTGTAGCTGTACAATTAACCGAAGATATGCCATACTCTACAGGATATGCTTTTGCTTCTGGACTTACCAAGGTATATGACAATAGTCCTTATGCAGTAATTATAAGTGGAACTGGTGCATATGATTTAATAAGTGCCACTATTTGTAGTCCGGGTCAAGATGGATCAGATCCTCTTTGTCCTCCAGATGCAGGTTCTGGTAATGAATACAATATTTTAGTAAGTAATCCAAATAATGAATATAATTTACCATCTGGAACTATTGCTACAGTAAAATATGTATATGGTAAAAATGTATTTGAAGTTGTTGAATATGAATTGCCTAACAAAGGTTGTTTAGAAGTATCAAGCGATACTACATTAAATTATTATAACAAGGTAATGGTAAATGCATCTGCTGGAGAAGTAGTTTTAACATTACCATTATCTACTGGTTTAGGCATGGCTGGTAGTGAGTATCAAATTAAAAAAATAGATAGTTCGGCTAATAATGTCATAGTTAGCGGCACTGGAACAGATACTGTAGATGGACAAACTACTTATACAATTAACAATCAATACGAAGCAGCTAAATTTGTTGCTTGCGGTAACGATCAGTGGTTTGTATTCTAATCTTCTTCTTTAGAAGGTTTCATAAAAGACAGGACTCCATTGAGGAACTTCTGTCTTTTTTTGCATCCACATTCTTCAATGCCTAACCAATTTTGTACTGTATCTGGTGTGATGCCAAACATATTTAATACAGCACCAACCTTGCTGCCTATTTCTATATCTTTAATAGAGTCTTTAGCACCTACACCAACTTGCTCAAGAGTATCTACTAACTTATCTAGTTTTTCTTCTTCATTAGACATAACAAACTCCTATTAAAAAAGGGGGCGATTGCCCCCTTCGTCAGTGAGAAATCTTACAATGGTGTTTGAATTGTTTCTCTTTAATTTTTCGTGACTGTTTATCAAGTAATAAGTATTCCCCCGGATGCCACATTTTAAATCTATCTAAACTATCTGACACTTGAGAGATACTCATACAACGACATGGGAATTCAACCTCAACTGTTTCATCATCTTCAATATGGACAACCTGCCCAAACGCAAACTGATGTCAGTCAAAAGGTGGCATTCCCGGTAAGGGTTCTCTAGTTCGCTGAACCCAATCACCAAGTTTTACCATATTCGTCTCCATTTAAAAAAATAAAATGACCCGTTTTGTTATTGCTTACATCTCACCCAAGAACAGGTCAGAAACTTGGTTTCGTTGATGTAAGAACTGCTTTGTTTTGGCTCATACCTCACCCAAGAGCAGCAAACTTGGTTTTGGTGGTATGAGATTATTGTTCTCTTTGATAATTAAACCATCCATTATGAGGAAGATAACCATAATGCTTTTCAGCATATGCTTGTTCATTAGCACGTTGTTCTTGTTGCTTCTCAGAAAGTTGGTCCCATCTAATCTTAGGATAAATGATTCCACCCTTCTTTGCCCTACCAAAGATAACTTTAGCACGACATTCTTGACAAACAACTTCTAGCCAATCATTTTCATCCTTGTCAATTCTACATACATACTTTGTATGATCATGACCACATTTCCCACATTTATTATGGTCAAAAACTTCTTGGACTCTAGCGATTTGCTTAAAGATTTCAGCTTCACTATCGCCCTCTACCTCAAACGATACTTTACCGTCTGCACCAACAACAGCTTTCATAATAACGCTCCTTTAGAAAGAACTTTGCCAACTCGCATCATAACCTAAAAGTTCTTCTGGGATTGACTTTTCCCGTTGATAAGAAGTGATCTTATCCATTAGAACAGATGCTTC
>Ga0070746_10001338_pt1 | contig 14773 bp, 19 predicted proteins | sample VirMetDEL_Mar_21_FD_77016 | JGI IMG/M metagenome (GOLD analysis project Ga0070746, IMG submission 77016) | Aqueous microbial communities from the Delaware River and Bay under freshwater to marine salinity gradient to study organic matter... | ecosystem: Environmental > Aquatic > Marine >... | reverse complement strand
CTGCTTCTTGTTCAAGCGAGGCTCGAAGGCTATGGCGGCCGCCTCATTGATCCCTGCCGTCGCCTTGTGTGAACCTTGGACCCCAAAGTTGAAGATCGTCTTCACGACCTTGACCTCAGCGTTAAAGACCCAGCGAGGCCAATAGATCACCGAGCCAGTGCCCTCGTATCGAACAAACGAGCCAGAGGCCGTGAGTCGGTCCATGGCTCCCATGATAAGGTCACGACCGTCAAGAGTGTCTAACGCCAAGAGGATCTCTGCGTCGTCTAAGATCTCGACAAGGCGGCTCCAGGTGTGACCTGAGTTGCTCAACTCGTTGGCGACGAACTTAAGGCACTCCTCAAGCCGATGCGGGTTATCCTTCGGCACCCCAGCCGCGACCGCTATCTTGTCGATGGACTTGAAGGCAAAGCCGCGGACTCGACCGATCAGCCAGTAGGGATTCTCCTCGACGATCTTGACCACCGAGGCGCCATAGGAATCAAAGAGCCGCTTGGCAGAGCCAGGAGCCACGCCCCAGGCGCTCATCGCAGCCATTGTCCGGTTGAGCTCGAGATGCTCAAACCAGACCTCTTTGAGCGCGACGATGACCTTGACCGGAACGCCAGCCGCTTCGGCTATGTCCTCGGCCTTCTTGTTCTTTATCGCTTCCTCAAAGCTATCCCCCAAAGCCTCAGCAATTTTGTGGGCGCGTGAAGGGCCGATCCCTTGGAAGCGCTTGTCCTTCGCCATCAGTTGAGAGAGGGCCTCAGAGTCGAGCACCGTATCGAAGCTGAAAGTCTCGACCTTAATCTGGTCGCCGTACTTCTCGTGGCGCGACTTCTGGCCGACGACCTTGATCCGGTCCCCTTCCTTGATGAACATCGCTCCCGCGATCTTGACCTCGTCTCCGTCCTTCGTCATCAAGACACCAGCAGAGAACTTCTCGGACGAGTAGAAAACTCGCTCCACTCGACCGGTAGCCGTTACGTTTGCCATGCTTTGCTCCTTCGTCGTGTTCTTCATCGTTTGAACTTCTCAGCCAGTCGGCAGAGAACGTCCTCAGCCATAGCGGCAGCCATAGCCCGGTTGCCGCAGAAGACTACCATCACGCCAAAGTCAGCCATGATGGAAGCCAGTGAAGCGACGACCGCTTTCGGTTTCGCCGCGGAATAGAATTCTCCCCGCAAGATCGGCGCCAGGTCAGACTCAACGAAGACAGCGGCATAAGCCAGCCGCTCCATTCTTCGGAGTTCTTCGGTGAACCGATCACGGGAGTGGATAAGCGTGTTGACGAGGTCCTCCCTTGTCTTGCGCTCGATCCCGATCTCATCTTCAAAGCCCTTGACCGAGTAGTCGGCCGTCTCGAGCTTCTCCCGCAAAACAAGGACACCGGCAGAGAACCGCCACGGGTCCTGCTCTCTGGTATCGACAACGATTCGAGGAAGTTCGAGACTCATGGGCTGCGTTCCTGAAAAGGTAAGGGCCGCCAGTGTTGACGGCCCTCGTTGAGGCGAACCTTAGAAGGGCACGCCCATATCATCGTTGGGATTGAAGCCTGAGCCGGCCACACCAGTCCCCGACGCAAAGTCATTGCCCTGCGTCTGCTGAGCAGGAGCTCCCTGCCCAACTCCCGCGAGCTTCTTGTCGATGTAGATGTTCTGGAAGTCGCCGTTTTTCTTCACCGTGACCTCGATCAGGACACCTTTGACAGAAGACAGGACGTTGGGGAGCTCGGAAAGCTTGCCGAGCTTTAGGCCCAGGCGGGTGAGGTCCTTCTTGATCCACTCCAGCTTGTCGGCCGCGATCACTGAGTTGCGCCAGAGGAGGCGGTTGATGTGGGAAGGTCCTTCGATGCGGAGCTTCATCTTGATCATGGGCGCGTTGGAAGTCTTGGAGCGGGTGAGCTCAGCATCTTGGATGCGGACCTGATACTTGCCGTCAGGGACGTCCTCATAGGTCGAGCCAGCGTCCTCGGGTGCGTTCTGATACTGCTCGTCCATCGAGTCGAGTTCAGAAGTGAAGTCAAAGCCTTCGTTGTTCATAGCGTTCTCGTTTCTTTCTGGGGTTCTTGTTTACTTACCTTGGCCTGCTTGCCACGAGCCATAGAAGGCATCGAAGGACAAGTCCAGCGAGGGAGGAAGAGTGCCGGTACGGTCGCCAGCGTCATAGTTGGGGTGAGGCTTCGTCCGGATGATCCGACGGTAACGGACGTTCCCATTATCGTCGGCCTCCTGCTGGACGTCGCAGTAGAGAATCATGTCCACCAGTCCAGCGATGCACTTTCGCGCGCCCTCAGTCATCGTGGGCGTGGTCTTCTGCATTGTGCCGGCTCTCGTCTCGACCTCACGGTCGACCGCGTGAGAGATCATGATCAGCCCCATAGGAAGCTGCGCGATCCTGCGAATGACTCGCTCGAATTCGTTGGACACCAAGGCCCAACCCTTCGCATGAGGCATGTCTCCGGCGTACTCCACCTGGCGCGCTCTACAAACATGCTCCGCGCACATTTTGTGAAGGTTGTCGATGGTGTCGATGATCAAAGTCTTGAAGGGGTGTCCGCCCTTCGAGACCTCGCTCATGATCTCGCAGAAGTGCGCCCAGGACTTGATTCCGCCACCGTCAGCGGGAGCCTGGAAGACCTCGAGGTGGTTAAGCCCGGGCTCAGTCGGGAGGAATAAGGCGCCGGGGAACTGCGAGGCGAGAGTTGACTTCCCGATCTTCGGCTTGCCGTAGAGCAAGATAGTCAAAGCAGAGAGGTCCTCAATCTTCGGAGTCTTTGCAGCCGGGAGGAAACTCGCCGGAGCTGCGGTCGTCGTAGGTTCAGGCTGAGTCTTTTTCTCAGCCGGCTCTTCGTTCGTTTTCTTAGCCATGATGGCCTCCTACCGGGATAAGTGTTCTCCCCCTCTGCGGCCCGGCACCGCGGAGGAGTGTCTTAGTTAGAAAGCGAGGTCGCGACCGGAATCTTGGGAAGCCTCGATCTTGTCCAGCTCTGCGAAAATGTCGTCACCGCTCGGTGAGTAACCAGCAGGGAGAACCTCACGGAGCTCCTCATGGCTGGCCTTCTTCTCGTAGTAGATCTCGACCGTCTCGTCGATCTTGCCGTGATTCCGACAGATCGGCGCGTAGGCGCAAGACCCGAAGGCATAACATTGGGTCGTGTTCTGACCCCAGCGATCACGACGACGGGCGTCGAGGATTTGCTGAGTCAGTTCCCAGATCTCGACCTTGACGTTGGCGAGAGTATCCGCGTCGAAGTAGATCAGTTCTCGGACGAAAGCGTCAGGGTTCTGATACCAAGCGTCGAGGCGCGCAGAGATCTGCTCCTCCGTCTCGTCCTGCTTCGGTCCGATCTCGAGGTGCTTCTTCTTCGTCTTCTCCGTCTTGTAGCCAGCGATCCGCTCAGCGAATTCCTCGCTCGTCTCCCCCTTCTTCCTCTTGAGTCGGGCTTTAGCCGTCACGTCATAAATGACACCGACGACAGGCTCGCCCAGGAGCTCAGAGATAGACGCCGCGTAGATCTGAGACTGGAAGTCGGCCCAGAGCCGAGCCAGGTAGTCGCCGCTGATGGTCGCGGCGGTCTTGTGTTCAAGGATGAAGAGTTGATCCTGAAACCTGACGATGCCGTCGACTTTACCGGCAAGCTGGAAGGTCATCGACTGCCGGCCAGTCTCAGGATTCCGGATAGGAAGCACAAAGGGCATCTCCTTCGCGATCTCCTCAAGCGCGGAGTCAGGGACCGAGTCCTCTGGCCTCTCCTCCCGCCAGCGGTATTCGTAGTTCCGCACCATGGCGCGAAGGAGGTCGCGGCGACCCTGCAAGGCAGGGTCAGCGTTGGCACCCAGAAGAGGCCCCGCGTCCATCCAACGAAGAGCGCCCTCGAGCGCCTCATCGCGAGACTTGCCCTGCTCACGCTCAAGGTAGCCAACGTGCAAGGCATCATGGAAGGCTGAGCCAACCCAAAGGGCTTCGCCCTTATCTTTCTGGGAGAGCTCGTCAACGTAGCGATGACGGTAAGCCCTCCGGCAGTTCCGGAACTTCGAGAGGGCTGAGTAGGTCAGCGTCTCCCTCTTCGAGTTCGGTTTAGATCCGATTGCTGCTTCGTCGTTCATGATCAGAAGATCTCCTTCTTCTCCAAGGCGTCAGCCCGGGCGATATGATAGTCGGAAGTGAAAAGGCGCAGCCTGGCGATCGCGCGGCGGCGATACTCGTCGAGAGCCCTGGCCGTTACGACGGGCGTGAGTCGCCCGTTAGCTCCCTCCACCTGGAAGGCGATCTCAAGCTCCCCGTCTTCGGCAGCCTTCGAGATAGTGTCATATGCGAGCTCAAGGAGCTGCGCCGCTCGCGAGAAGTTGACGAAGCGGGTCGGCTCCTTCCCCTTTCGCTTTGCCCTTCTTGGCCTGACGATGAAGTCGGCCTCGTTATTCTTCTTGCCCATTGGTCAGTCGTCCTTAGAAAAGGCTGAGAACGAAGGCACCCAACGCATAGGTCAGAGCCCCGAGGAACAGCCAGAGAAAAATTGTCGCGTTACCATGGAGGTCCTGAGCAGAGCGCCCTTGTCCTCCCGTCAGTCCTCCATCATGGAGGAGGTCATCGTCTTCGTCGTAGATCATCTTCGTCGTGCTCCTGCTATCGCCGCTGCGATTCTTCCGGCGTCGATCTCACAAGCTGGAAGCCTGAGAACACGCCAACCCAAAGAGACAAGTGCATCGTGCACTTGTCGATCTCGCAGCTTAGTGGCCGCGATTTTCTTCTTCCAACGAGCCGGAAGAGCTCGCTTCTTATGCTTCGTGCAACCATGCACAAAACAACCATCCACAAAGATGGCGAGTCGCTCCTTGCGAGAAAAGAAGTCCACGGAGACCCTGCCTCCTCCACGCCCGAGAAGGAGCTCCACCTGCGGGGTGAAGTCAACTCGATGCGCCGCAAGAATGGCAGCCACCCGCAACTCTGGACGAGTTCCGGCGCGGGGCATTTTCGCCATCATACGCGAGCGGGATCTCCGTGAGACTTGATCAGTCACGCTGTCGGGCCTCCGATGCGAGCCTTTGCCGGCTCTACTCCGAACTCTTTGATTCTGGCGGCGATCTCCACAAGTGGAACGCCGACCCAGTCTCGATACTTGTCGTTCTCTTCGATCACGGCCAGGTCAGGATCGTAAAGATCGCAGCCGACGAGCCAGCCCATGACAAGGCCAGAGGGTCCCTTGATCCCAACGCCCAAGTGCTCATAGCCGATAGGGTCAGGAAGCATGCCTCCCTCCGTCTCAGTGGTGCACCGGTCGATGAACTCTTGCCGCTCCCTTGTGAGAGGTCGGCCGTCTGCGTTCTTCTCGTAAAGTTCAACCGTGACAAAGGTGCGGGACTCAGTGCCTGAGGCGTTCGAGACATGGGCAAAGAGGTCGATATCCTTGACCGCGATCTCAGCCACTTCGCGCAGCCGGCGCCGCGCCTCCTTGAGGAGCATCGTTACCTTGCAGACTTCTGCTTTCTTACTCATCGTCGTTTCTCCGTCGTTGTTCCGGAGGGTTCCGGAGGTCATATATTTAACCGGTGGAGGGTCGAATATCCACCACCTACCCAGAATTAGATCAGGCCGGCCCTTATTTCTTCGACCTTTTTTGCCTCAGACTTAAACGAAACCCGATGAGGCTCAGCACTCACAAACATCGCCGAAAGTCCGATACGGGGCGTTCTGGTAGCCCTGCGCCTCCCCTTATAAACAAGGGCCCCAGTCTTGGCAGATAAAAAAAACCTCGAACCCCCTGGAGTATCTTCGAGTCGGGTCGTATTCTTTCAACGTAAGCCAAAAAGCTGACCGACGAAACGACGAACGACGAAACCCCGAAAGGTAAGACGATGACGATCAACGAAACAACCAGCCGCAAGTTTGGCATCGAGTTCGAAGCCCTTGGACTGACCGTGAACGCAGCAGCCGAGGTTCTGAGAAATCAGAACATCCCTCTGCAAGTCGTTGGATACAGTAACACCAGCGCCAACCAACAAGGTCAGTGGAAAGTCTGCCGCGATGGCTCAATCCCTACGGGTTTTGAAGCTGCCACTCCTCCCTCGACTTCCTTTAATCACGTTATGATCGCTTGCGCCGCCCTCACCGGATCTGGTGCCTACGTCACGCGCTCTTGTGGCACTCACGTTCACGTTGACGCCCATGACATTGACCTCAACGCCTTAAAGCGCCTCTGCAAGATCTGGATCAGAATAGAAGAGTCGATGGAGGAGCTCGTCTCCCGATCACGCCGCGGCCACTCTTCGTACTGCCACTCGAACCGTTTCCAGTTCAGCAGCGCAGCAGTCGCCTTCGCTGATATCGACCTCGCCGTTAATAGGACCGTTCTCTGCCGCAAAATGCAGAACTCGCGTTACGTCAAGTTAAACCTTGAGACCCTGCGCAAGCATGGCACCATCGAATTTCGGATGCACCAAGGGACACTCAACGCCGACAAGATTGAGCGCTGGACCCGCCTCTGCATCCGTATCGTTAACCTCGCCGTGACCGATCAGTTTGACCTGACCAACTCCACAAGGTTGAACCTCCTTCCCATGCTGAAGGAGATCTTCAAGGTCCGTAACTGGTCAGTAGTCACCGGTGGATCTGAGATGATCAACGCAAGCGCCGCAAGCGCCCCGACCTTCATGCCGCGAGCTGGAACAAAGCGCCGCGCACTCTGGGAACTCTTCGACGCCAACCACTATATGACCCGCAAGGATGCTGCGGCCCTCGCAGAGCTTGAAGGCTTCAAGCGGAAGTACGCCACTGATCAACACTGGCACTGGCGCCGCGCTCGCTCATTCAACACTGAGACCACGTCAGCCATGACGGCGCAAGTCCACACTGACAACGTCTGCGAGATGAGGGACTCGATATCCTACTTCTCAGAGCGCGCCCAAGATCTCGCAAGTTAAAACAACGACGAAGGGGGCAGCATGAAGCTGCCCCCACCAACCCCAACGACGAAAGGTAGACGATGACACTGAAAGAACTTATTGACGCTCTCGAAGAGCTGAGCGCCACTCTGCCTGAAGAGGGAGAGACTGAAATAAAGGTCGCCTTCCAGCCTAACTATCCACTGTCGGCAAGGATCTCCTGCTTGTCCGTGGTGGGTGGGCCTGAAGAGGGCGGCGACTGCACGATCTATATCGGAGCCGGTGGCGCAGAAGACTACGCTCCGAGGTCCGCCTTCAACCCTGAAGAAAACCAATTCCACCCAGGCTATGAATTCTAAGAAGGACAAGACGATGGCTAAGAAGAAGAAAGAGACCTCGCAAAGGTCCAAGGCGCGCCTCTCCCCTTTCAGCAATAAAGACCGCTCCCTCAGGTCTGCGACAGCAACCGCAGCAGCAGCCGAGTGCGATCTTTACTTTGCCTATGGGAGCAACATGAACCGAGACCAAATGAGTAACCGCTGCCCTCGAGCTGAGTTCGTTGGTCCTGCCGTTCTCAAGAATTGGAAGCTCACCGCGAGGGGAGTCGCAGACATTGATATCAAGGAAGGAAAAGAGGTCTACGGTGCGATCTGGAAAGTGACTCCAGACTGTTTCGTCGCACTGGATCGGTACGAAGGGTTCCCCTCGTTCTACGATCGCGAGGTCTTCCAGATTGAGCTCAGCGGCGTGGGCATGGTCTTCGCTTGGAGCTACGTGATGGCTGATCATCACAAGAACCACGAGGCTTCGATGGCGTTCAATTACGCTATGGGCTGCGCTGAAGGTGCCCGCCAAAGCGGAGCAAAGGTCGACCCTCTCTATATCCGCGACATTGCTCATGGCAGTTTCGAGAAGGCGATTCGGCCTTGGACCTCAGCCAAGGACCGCCAGGTCGTGAAGGTCGAAGTCAAAAAGCGCAAGAAGAAGAAGGACGTCCCCGACTTCGTCGCCGAGGAGATCGCAGAATGGTGCCGCGAGAAGGGCATCAGTGAGAGCAAGGTCTCGAACTTCTTGGCCTTCGCAACCTACAACAAGAACCGCCGAGAGATCCGAGTTAGCGGTGGTGGGAACTACTTCACGATTCGCGAAGTCGGCCCACCGATCCAGCTTGAACTCGACACCATCGAAGAGGCAGCCGGCGATCTTCTCGTCGCTGATGACTCCCTCCTTGAAGAGGTCGAAGCCATGGCTTTCCACTTCGATCGCGACGACGAGCATTTTGTCGCAAGTTGCCGCCAGCGCGTCAGCTTCGACGGGCGAACCTTGGACGCAGATCAACGGTCGCGCCTTAAAGGTTTTCTGGAATAATCAAGTAACCAAGAACGACGGAGAATAAACGATGATCATGAGAGCCAAGAGACAAGCCCCTCTCTTCAAGCAGGGCCGCGTTGTGATGACGCAGGGATTCGCTGAGGCGATCTCCAAGTCTAATTTGTTTGTGCCGCTCCAAGCTCTCTACCGTCACCTGCGCGGTGACTGGGGAGACTGTTGCGAGGAAGACAAGAAGGCCAACGATGAAGCCCTGCGCCACGGCGGGAGGATCTTCAGCGTCTACCATCACCAGAAGATTAAGTTCTGGGTGATCACCGAGGCCGACCGCAGTGCAACCACGTTGCTTCTGCCAGAAGAGTATTAAGAATTCGTCTGCTGAAGGCTCGTCACCTTCGGCGTTTCGTCGGCCCCTCCCCATCGTGGGGAGGGGCCTTTTTTGGAGAGCACGACATGAACGCAACAGAACCAGCGTCGAGGATTTTTAACGGGTTCTATACGATTGAGTCTCCAAGCGGAGAACACCGGACGTTTAGGATCTGGACCCAAACGGCAGACGCAAAGTTCGCGGCAGGGAAGCGAGTCGTCGGACTCCTCACCGGCCCCAACAATCAAAGCGACTATGAGGGCTTTGCCTTCGTCGATGACTTCGGGATAACGGTCTGGAGATCCAAGCGTGGAACTGAGGAGCCATCCTTCTTCGAGCGCGTGGCAGCGGTCCTCTGGTCGATGGCGACTGAAGGGGAGGACTCCAAGTGGGTGGGCCTCGGTATGAGCCTCCTGCTCGATTCTCGATGCCTCAGGTGCAACCGCCCCCTGACCGCTCCCTTGTCAATCCGAACCGGCATCGGCCCAGACTGCGCCATGAAGTGATCAAGGCCGCTCGTTCGGCGGTCTCAACGGGCGAGGCCGCCGGACGCGCAGAGCGCCAACTTCTGACGGGGTGAGGATCGCCTTCGACTTCAAAAGCTGTAGCAGGGCATTGAAGTCGTCGGCCCGGTCCATTTCATCAGAGAGCCGCTCAATCCCAGACGCGTCCCCATCAAGAAGATTGATATCTGGGACGACCTCGTAGACCTTCCCGGTATCATTGTCGTAAATGACCTCATCAACGAGCTCGCGGGCGATGTGCTTCTCCCAGACATGAATCCTCAAGCCAGGAGGGGAGACCTTTACGAAGCCATCGGCTTTTAGCTCGGCAGGTGTTTTGCTCATCAGAGTTTCTCCAAGATGTAGCCACGGATATAGCAGCCATGATAGCCGGAGGCGAGAGCACCGGGAGAAGAGACGTCGTGCTCCCAGCCGCAAGAGAATTGCTTCGTTCCGTCACCATCGACAAGAGCAAGGGGCGAAGCCAGCGTCCCCGTTACAAGGGTTCTGTTTTGGACGTTCTCAGAGCAAGTGAGCATTGATCCGAGCCGGTGACTCGTGGCGCCGCCTTGGTCATAAAGTATGGGGTAAAGTCCGTAGGTCCCAACGGTCGCCCCTGACTTCCAGCACATTTCGGCAGACAAGATTATCAGCGATTTGCCGCTCGGGAAGATTGCGTTGAGGAGCGTGGTCGTGCTGGTGATTCGGCCCTTGCGGACAGTGTTAGCAGCCGTCGCGTGAGACGCTTGGAACTCGAGATTGAAAGGAGAGATAATCCCATACCAGTCAGTCCCGTCAAAGAAAATATCCATCCCTTCGTCTGAAGAGTAGAACCTCTCACCAGCGATCGGAGTTCTCTTGAGCCAGCCGGATCCCTGCGAAACGACGAGGTCGTTCTCCGCGTAACCAGACCAGTCTCCGGTTGCGGCTTCACCCACGATGTAGGCTTCGATTGCTGAAGAGACTTCGGGCGGCGAGTTGGTTTTTTGTCCGATTGCGATCATGGCTTAGACCTTTTCATATTCAAGACGGACCGTCATGTCCCAGTCAGTCGCGTCAAAGGTGACGTTGACGACAACGTTGGTGGCGTTAACCGTGTACTCGAGGACATGCGTACCAGTGAGGACGACGAGGTTGCCGTTGCCAGGATACATGACCGAGTTAACATCGTCGCGGACAACGTGCTCGCTCCTGACATGGCCCGCAAAGTCGATGGTTGAGATTGAGTGCGCGGTGCTTGCCATCGTGGTATTGGGAAGCGCCCCGATCTCGATGACCTTCGAGTAAATCTTGCCACCGGAAATGCTGGAGTAGAGTCCGGTCCAGTGCTCAGTCGTTGACCATATCTTCTGCACTGGGAACCAGAGGGATTCGACAGCGGAGTAAGCGTAGACAACCTTCTCGTCGGTGATGAAAACCGTGAGCCCAGATTTCGGGGTGATGAACTTCCAGCCACTCAGGTAGTAAGCGAGGTTGCCGTCTTCGCCGGTCCAGGCCCCAGTCGCTGAAGCGGCGACGATGTAGAGATCGCCATCGCTCGGAGAGCCGGGAGGCGTGGTCAAGTCCCGGTCGAGAACCTCGCCGTTCATAATGATTTCGAGCATGGCAAGATATTCGTTTGCCGTGGTCTCACCCGAAGCCTGGCCTTCGACGAGTTGAGTCTGAGAGAAGCGAGCGCTTGTCATTCTTGAGCCCTCCTTAGGCTGTGACGGTCAGGGCTTTCCCTCGCCCGTAGATCTCTGAGATCTGGTAAATCTGGTATTTGATCGGATCAAAGGCCGTGACCCCGTCCGTGGTCTGATTGGCCTCCCCGTAACTGAAGACGTTGGTATCCGTGACAGTGATCGTCCGAACAACCGTTGAGCCGCCAGCGGGATAGATCACGTCGATTTCGTACTTCTCCTCCTGCTCGTGAAGCGGAGTCAAGGCAGGAGAGAAGATCCGAGTAAGGACTCTGGTGCGCCGCGTGATCGTCCCAGTGACTTGGCCCGATGCGTCCTTCGTAACGCCCAAGCCGCCAGGAGAGAAGGGCCGCAGGGAGTCGCCATTGATCGTGAGCGATTGAGCCGTTGCGTCTGCGAGGTTCTGCCCTGCAAAGACATACTTGAAATAATGAGTCGATCCGATCCACGAGAGAGGGAAGCTCTGCTCCTTCACGGCCCCATCAAGGAAGCCAAAGTCTTCGCCTAAGGCGTGGGAAGTCATCTGGTCGGCGGTATCCCTCAGGCCGCGCAAAAGGTCGCTGAGCGTGTAGGTATTGTCGTCGACAAGCGTGGCAGTCGCAAAGCCGATGATCTCACCGCCAACCATGGCTCGATTTGCCCCGTTGAGGACGTCGATCTCTGGCTTCGATTCCAGGGTGCCGGCTAAGTTGAAAAGTCGCACTGTGACGGTCGAGACCCGATCCCAGTAGGCAGGATTGACGCCGGTGCCGGCCAAGACGGTCTCGGCTGCTCCGAGGGTCGCGCCCTGCGTCAGGAATAGCCAAGGGTAGTATTCGTCATCATCGTCAGACTCGAAGACCTGGCAGCCTGGGAAGTTGAGCTCGTCAGTCTCGACGACCGCTCCATGCGTAGTCGTTGGAGCGCCAGGGACCCGAGTGGTCGTTGGCACCCAAGGCGGGATCTCGATGGTCGTGGTTTCGGTGTCTATTGGACCGCCAGCAAGGGCCGTGGTGTTTCCATAGGGAGCGTCGGCCACTTCCTCTTGAGTCAGAACGTCGCGGTTCTCAAGGACCGCCTCAACTTCAATAACTCCGTTGAGGCCGACGTCAGCCTTCTGGACAAGCAAAAGCCACGGGCTGCCAAGGGCCTTGACCCTGAGACAGTCGTTCTCTTGGATATGGAAGTAGCGCGCGGGAAGCGAGAGCGTGAAGGTCTTTTTGTTTGCCCAGGCGACCCAAAGCAACCGTCGTGCGATCCCTCGAGCTACCGCCCCGGTGAGAGCGATAGGCAAGTTGATATTGAGGACGCCGTCAGACTGGTAGTCGATGCGGCGCTCTCGCTGTGATCCTGCTTGGCTCTCGGCCTCAAGGTCAACATATTTGATGTTCGCCTCGCTTGGCGATTCGCTCGATGGCTCCTCCTCGATAGTCAAAGGGCGAGCCGTGTCGGATCCATACTCATGGGCCGCCAGGTCGCGCTCGTCGACCTCGATAATGGTCGCGTTTTTGCGATGGAAGAAGCGGACCTTCGCGTCTCCCTCCTGCGAGAGGACGTCATAAGCAAGAGCGAGAGGCTGGAGTGCGTTAATCGGCGAGAAGGGACCGGTCACGGCGTAGCCCTTCATCTCTCCAGAGATGCCGGTAACATCAATATCCGATGCGGCAGTCCTTCCCGATCGCTCCCAGCAAGCAGTTATCGCCTCGGCAACGGTCGCCCCTCCCGCATCAGCAACGATGGAGAACTGAGGAATCCGGTTTCCGTACTGCCCAAGCTGGAAACCCTTAAGCCTGATATAGCAGGTGGAAATGAACCCGGGCACGTTGCCGGCTCCCTCGTAAGCCTCGATCTCAGAGTCAGGAGTCTGAGAGGTTGACCCGGGATAGAAAGCGATGTTCGTGACCTTGTCGGTATCGTAGGTCGGGATCGTCTGCGTGAGACTCACCGCCCCTGCCGGAGTTTCGGTCACACAAAAATTGTTCTTAAGCAGGGCAGTCGAGGCTCCGGTGGCTCGATCCCTCGATGAGGAGACCACCTTAAAGGTGCCATTGTTTGAACCGTTGGAGTAGCCAGAGACCACGCAGTCATAGCCGATTACCAACGTTGAAAGATCAGGCCCTCCGGCAGGTGAGCTTAACCGCATGCGCGATGACTTATAGCTGTAGAGGCCCTTGATGGTGGCGGTGACTACTCCAGACAAGCTAACGTTGGGGTCGGAGTCGTAGACCTCACGCCCCTCTGCGAGGATCTTGCGGAGAGTAATATTGTCCTGCATCGCAATGGCAATAGCCATATCAACGGAGTAGGTGTAGCTCCGCGTCTTTTGGCCGCCTCCACCCTTGCCGCCCTGAGTCGATGTGTGCTGAGTCTCCTGAATGTCCGTAATCCAGATAATTGTCCCAGCTACTCGAGCCTCACCACCGACGATGAAGTTGGCCGGCTGGCCTTCGTCAGATCCTTGGATCTGGAGCTCGTTGACGCGCGGCCCCTCAATCACTTGCTCGGGAATGAGCGCAGGGAAGATAAAGGCCCGGTCAAGATATCCACCAACGGCGGCACCGATAGCGCCACCGACAGGGCCAAGAAGTGAGCCAACCGTTCCGAGAATAATTGACGCCATTAGACGGCCCCCTCGTAGCGCCAGGCCGAAGAGACTCGCTTCTTCCAGAACTCGTCGAGGCCATGCTCCACGACCTTACCCACGTCAGCATAGGTGTGGATCATCCCTCCGGACTCATTCAAAACGGCAACATGCTGCGGAGAGTCGGGCTTTCTGATCCAGAAGCAGAGCACGTCACCGGGGCCGGCCTCCTCTGGGTCGATGCGCGTCAGGCTCTTCGCGAGGACCTCCTCCAGCCAGCGCTTTCTCGGTGCGATGGGATAGGCTCGCTCATCATGGTGGGGAAGGCCAAGGGTCTTGGCTGCGTGGACAAGAAGGCCGACGCAGTCGATACCAGAACCGACGAGGCGACCCTGATGGACGAACCTCGTCCCCAGAGCCTCGCGGACAGCTTCGATGATCTTCTGCTGAATAGTCTTCTCTTCGATCATGATGCGTTAGGGGTCACTCTCAGGACCCGGTCAGTTGTAGGGATGAACTGGAAGCCACCAAAGTTGTCGAGGTTAGAGTGGACGTCCTCGCATTGTTGCGCCGTCTTGTTGCAGCCCTGCGTGATCGTGAACTGGTCGCCGATCTCGACGCGGAACTTCATAGGCAACTGAAGGACGATCTCTCTGTTCGTGTCTACGTAGTCCTTGATCTCTCCCTTGAGTCCATTGTTGGCTCCGCTCGTGAATTCAACCTTGCCAGAATTCCAGAAGTCATCGGCCTGAGTTCCCAGGCTCGCGGTTGTTGCTCTGATAATCCTCTTCGCTTCCCCGTCAGCCATACCGGCAACAACGACAGAAGATGACGAAGCAGGAACAGCCTGGCAGTTGTCATCTCCAAGGTTGAAGCGACAAGTACGCCCAAAAACATCGCCAAAGCGTGGGCGCAGCCAACGCGCAAGACCGGTGATCGACGCGAAGAATTGCTCCCCGTCATAGCTCACCTTCGTGATCCAGTAACGGGAATAGGTGAAAGAGCCACCCCATGGATACCGCCAGTCCACAAGTCGCTCGTCGATTTGGGCGTCATCGTAGCGGCCAGCAAGCAAGTCCTCGGTGGTGATCGCGGAAGAAGAAAGAACGCCGCGGAAGTCGCGGTCGTTCTCCTTCATTCCAGCTTCTCGTCTCAGGGCTGAAGGGTTAGGCGCAGCGTTCGGGGTGTAAGTGTTCCCCAGGACCTCAAGCTCAACGTCGTGAGAAGTCAAGCGGAGAATCACGCCATCAGTCCGAGTAATCTCCCAGACCATCGCCACCCTTTTGCAGCGTGAAAACTGCAAGCCCTCAAGATTTGGCGAAACTACGAGCACAAAAGCCTCCGCACGACTTCCTTGTCAGGAGCAGACTTAAGATCCCGCCCCATGCGGTTCAAGTACCAGAGCTGGATATCCTCCGGCTCGATCTTACTGAAAGCGATCAGGCGCTCTTTAGCCGCGGACGACATGG
>Ga0070746_10001326_pt1 | contig 14882 bp, 16 predicted proteins | sample VirMetDEL_Mar_21_FD_77016 | JGI IMG/M metagenome (GOLD analysis project Ga0070746, IMG submission 77016) | Aqueous microbial communities from the Delaware River and Bay under freshwater to marine salinity gradient to study organic matter... | ecosystem: Environmental > Aquatic > Marine >... | reverse complement strand
GCGTTTGCTTCTAATGGGATCATCCATAACATCGCCATTTGCTTTAGGAACATCGCGCCACTTGGTTTTAAATGCCTGCAATGCAGGTACTTGTTGTTCTTGATTAAACACACGAACGTTTGGTGCATGTGTAATAACTTCACATGCTTCTGCATACACCCATAGCTCAATTTCCTGTGGCCAGGTGGCCACAAATGTCTCAATCATACGTTGGCCGTAATGATTATAACCCTTCTCGTTAAATGTGGTAACTACAGTATACTTTGTCATTGTAGAGGTATTTATTGGTATGACTCTCACCTGGTTCCCAAATGGTTGCGCACTAAATTCAAAAGACGTAATGTCTAAGTTCCTTGTATCTGCAAACAGCAGACTAGGGCTAGATATACAAGAAAATAATATGGACGCTGATATTGCAGTAATATGGAGCGTGTTATGGAATGGAAGAATGGCTTCAAATCAAGAAGTATATAATCATTTTATTAACAGCGGAAAGCCAGTAATAGTAATAGATGTTGGCGCATTAAAACGCAACATAACATGGAAAATTGCTGTAAACCACATAAACGCACAAGGACACTATGGACATGAAGATAATTTAGATCTAGACCGTCCGCAAAAACTTGGTGTTGCATTACAAACACAGCAAACCAACAATGGCAAAATATTAATAGCTGGACAACACAAAAAAAGTTTACAATTAAAAGATGTCGACCAGGAAGAATGGATCAACAATCAAATAAGAACAATACAGCAATCATCGGACAGACCTATAGTTGTACGTCCTCATCCAAGATCAGTTTTAAACGGAAACAGATTGGTTAGGACTGGAGTTGAATTTGAACGTCCAACAAAGGTGGCAAAAAGTTATGACGATTTTAACATTGATTATAATTATTATACAGTAATTAATTACAACAGTGGACCGGGTATTCAAGCAGCCATTAACGGTGCTCAGATTGTTGTTGATAAAACAAGTCTAGCATATCCTGTTAGCAATACAATCAATAATATTGAAAATCTTACTACATTTGATCGTAACGACTGGTTTATTAAAATATGCCATACAGAATACACAGTTGACGAAATTGCCAAAGGAGTATGGTGCGATCGTTTAGCACCTGCATTAAATTTATAATGAACAAAGACGAACACAGAAAATTAAAGCAGCAAAAGCGTGAAGCCAAAGCACTGGCAAGATCTGCACAACAAGATCCAATATCAGATATACAAAACGTAGACGATTTTGCAGCCCAATACTCGGATACACTTGACTGTGCATGCGTAATTCATGGTGATGGATATAAATGGGAATATGTTGAAAAACTTTATAGCATGCTTAAACGAAATAGTACACGTAACATAAGATTACATGTTTATACCGAAGCCAGTAGAGAAGTACCCGATCATATGGTAAAACACGTACTCGAAGAGTGGCCAGGTATTTCAGGACGCAGACAAAGTTGGTGGTACAAAATGCAGTTGTTTAACCCCAAACATCATGCTGGCCCGATGCTTTATTTAGATTTAGACATGGTTATTGTGCGCAACATCGATTGGATTGTAGACTTACCAACAAGATATTTTTGGGCTATTAAAGATTTTAGACGGCTGTGGCGGCAGCATTTTAAAGGATTAAATTCTAGTATTATGTGGTGGGACACTAGACGATTTGATTATATATGGAATGAATTTAACAACAAAGATATTAAAATTATACGAGGAAGATACCAAGGTGACCAAGACTACATTACTGCCCATATTCTTGAACGCGAACGCAGAACGTTTGATCCTAAATATGTTATGAGTTGGCGTTGGCAAGCACTTGACGGCGGATATATTTTTGAAAAAAGGCATCATCGAGAACCCGGAACAGGAACTAAATTTGATGCTGAAACAAGTTTTTTAGTATTTCATGGGAATCCAAAGCCACATGAAGTAAATGATCCTGAGATAATTAGGTATTGGGCATAAATAACATTAACAGTAAGGAGATTACTTAACATGGCTCGAAAATTTAAACTATCTGGCGTGGCGTGGAACGAAAGCGGCACCGCTAATATAAGGGTAACAATGAACAGTGTTGAAGTGTACAATGGCCCAGTAACTGATGTATTATCATCACCAGCTGATCCGGTTCGTACCTATGGTCATTTGTGTGAATTTGATATCAATGACGGAACTTCAGGAAATGTTGATTTACAAATTACATCAACTGACGGCGACATATACATCAAAGATGGCGAAGGCAATTATATTTGTTGGATGACCAAATGGGAAGCAACAGGGGAAATTATCCCAGATACTGAAAATATTCCCGAGTACGATAATGTTACCAGTGATGCTAGTAAAACCCCAACTTCAGATGTTGTGGTTATGGGATTTGATGAACTTGATGAAACATCACCAGCAGCAGGCGATATACGCAAAGTTGCGTGGGGATCATTCAGTGAAGGAGCAACATTAGCAGAGCGTTGTGCAAACGAATTTGATTGTTTAAATCTAGATTATAATGGTGTCGGCGGATTTTTAAGTCCAACAATTGGCGGTGTAACACCTCCTGATTGGGTACAAGACGAAGATACAAGAGGAATTGGCAATTTTCGTTTTAAACTAACAACCAACGAAACACTAATGACAACTTTCCATATTGATCCAGCTGGGTTCTTAGATTCAGGTGGAGATTTACAAGCACAAATTGATGCAATGCCATATCACCAGGTGCCCGACAGTTGGGTACGTACTGATTACTAATAACAATATGTAAAAATCCTTACTTTTGAACCCCGCAAATTGCGGGGTTTTTCTTGTTGTGCTGTAAGTCATTGATTTTATTAGATTTATAAGTCATTGAAATTGATACAAATCTCAAAAAAATTATAAGTCTTTGATTTTATTAATATTATTAGGTCAAAAAAAGGTTGACATTTTGGTAAAAATAGGTCATAATACGTATATAAACTAAAGCAACGGAGCAATACATGAGCTACATAACTGACAAATTTGAAAACGGTGAAGTTGTAATTAAAGATTTTGTATGCGGCTGGGAATTTGAAAAAGGATTCCATGGTACTTACGAACATCGTCCGTTGATGGCTGATGCTATGTCTGAGTTGCTAGAAGCTGGGTTGATTACTCAACAACACGTTGATGCTACTGAAGCAGCTCGCGAAGTTAGCAACAAGTTGGCTATCGAGGCTTACATCAAAGCCCAAGCAAATCGCACTCCTGAGCAAATCGCTGAAGAACGTTTTGAGGCTCGCGCCGCTTTCGGACCAGGTGAAAAAATCGTAAATGTGTTTACTGGCGAAAGTTTTTGCACATAAAGGTACCAAATAGGTTGACAAGGTACCAAAAGTAGTATATACTATAATCAGTTTAAACAGTAACACACAGGACAACACACATGAGTACTATCCTAGTTAAAAACGGCATTTACCGCAACCACAGTGTAACAAATGTTCAATTCCCTCTTATCAAAGGTTTTCAAACTGGTGCCAAAGGCGGTTTCGTAACCGTTGACAGTAATGGTTATTTTGGGCCAGATTACGGTAAAGTTCGCATCAAAGTACAAGACATTAATGACATTGAATATGTAGATGGAGAGTCTATGGCAACACAAGCTCAAGCAGTTGATAACAAAGTAATTCATCTTGAAACAGATGAAGAAGTAATGGAACGTATTGGCACTCGTTTTAGTATTCTTAACGAGATGACAAAAGCGTCAATCAACGGTGATGTGCGAGCAATGATTGTTGTTGGCCCTCCGGGTGTTGGTAAAAGTTTTGGTGTTCAAGAAGAACTAGAAAAAGCAAGTTTGTTTGATACTATTTCTAGTAGACGTGTTAAGCACTCAATTATCAAAGGTGCAATGACACCTATTGGACTATACTGTACTCTTTACAACAATAGCGATGCAAACAATGTTATTGTGTTTGATGATTGTGACAGCGTATTGATGGACGACTTGAGCTTGAACATTCTTAAAGCAGCGTTGGATAGCGGCAAGAAGCGTCGAATTTATTGGAATGCTGATAGCTCTAAATTGCGTAATGAAGGCATCCCGGATAACTTTGATTTCAAAGGCAGTGCAATTTTTATTACAAACATCAAGTTTGAAAATGTGCGTAGCAAAAAGTTACAAGATCACTTAGAAGCATTGCAATCTCGTTGTCATTATTTGGACTTGACATTGGATACAATGCGTGATAAGTTTTTACGCATTAAACAGATCTTCCGGGATGGAGATCTATTTAGAAACTATGATTTTAGTCAAGAAACTGGTGACGAAATTCTTACATTCATGGACGAAAACAAAGATCGTTTGCGTGAGATGTCGTTGCGTATGGCACTTAAAATTGCTGACTTGACTAAGGTTAGTTCTAATTGGAAAGCACTTGCTGAAAGCACTTGTATGCGACACGGCTAATCTAACTAGGATGGGAAAAGGAACCAAAGGTTCCTTTTTTCTTGACTTTAAAGTTTATGTCGTGTATAATCTTAAATATATTGTTGGTAGGTGTGAATGAAAACTGTACAATTAATTATTAATGATGAAGTGAACTGTAAGTTTACTGGACTTGATCTTGATGCCCGCAGAAAACTGCATAACAAATTCAAGTATGAAGTTCCGTATGCTAGATATCTGCCGGCAGTGAAACTAGGGAGATGGGACGGCAAGGTTGCTTATTTCCAACTTGGAGGTAGCAGCTTTGTAAATCTATTGCCTGAAATTGTTCCAGTTCTTGATCAATACAATTACGACATTGAACTTGTAGACAACCGAGACTATAAAACTAGTTTTGAGTTACAAGAAGTAACTGAAGATACTTTTTCAGATAAGACTTGGCCCAAAGGACACCCTGCAGCAGGACAACCAATTGTACTTCGTGATTACCAAGTTGAGATTGTTAACAACTTTCTTAAAAATCCGCAGTGTTTGCAAGAAGTAGCAACTGGCGCAGGCAAAACTATTATGACTGCGGCATTAAGTCATTGTGTTGAGCCACACGGACGAAGCATTGTTATTGTCCCAAACAAGAGCTTGGTAACACAAACAGAAAAAGATTATATTAATTTAGGCTTAGATGTTGGTGTATACTTTGGCGAACGCAAAGAATGGGGAAAGACACATACTATTTGTACTTGGCAAAGTTTGAATGTATTGTTAAAAAATACAAAAAATGGCGTTGCTGAATGTACTATTGGAGAGTTTTTAGAAGATGTAGTTTGTGTTATGGTCGACGAAGTACACATGGCAAAAGCAGATGCACTTAAAACATTGTTAACAGGTGTGATGTCGCATGTGCCTATTAGGTGGGGATTAACAGGCACAGTACCAAAAGAAAAGTTTGAATTTGAAGCCTTGCATGTAAGCATTGGCCCTGTAATAAGTAAACTTACTGCAAATGAATTGCAGTTACAAGGTGTACTAGCAAATTGCCATGTCAATATTGTACAATTAATTGACAATGCTGAGTTCTCAAACTATCAAAGCGAATTAAAGTATTTGCTTGAAGAATCAGGTAGACTTGATACTATATCAGCATTGGTTAAAGAAGTAAACGAAACTGGTAACACACTTGTACTTGTTGATCGAGTTGCTGCAGGACATGCACTAGTTGAGCGTCTTGGCGATCGTGCAGTATTTGTATCTGGCGCTACCAAAGGTACAGAAAGGCAAGAACATTATGACGAAGTGGCGGAGGCTACTGACAAAATTATCGTTGCAACATATGGTGTTGCGGCCGTTGGTATTAATATACCTAGGATTTTTAATCTTGTTTTACTTGAGCCTGGTAAGTCTTTTGTACGTGTTATTCAAAGTATAGGTCGAGGTATTCGTAAAGCAGAAGACAAAGACCATGTTCAAATTTGGGACATTACAAGCACTTGTAAATTTGCAAAACGACACTTAACAAAACGTAAAGCATATTATCGAGAAGCAAATTATCCATTTACTCTTGAGAAGTTAGAATGGTAGATAATACATTTCCCAAAAACATTTGTCTAGCACCGTTTGCTTACATGACATTTGATCCATCAAAAAATGTAAGTCCTTGTCCAGCACTTGGCGGTAGTGTTTGGAATTTTAATGGACAACCTTTGCAAAAAATTTGGACAAACACTGAATTGTCTGCTTTTAGACAACACATGCTTGAAAACAAAAAGCATAAAGTTTGTCATAGATGTTGGGACGAAGAAGCAGTGGGTATGGACAGTGAGCGTGTATTGCATTGGAACCCTACATTAGACCCCACAGGTACTAAAACAGAAATACTTGATAGCGGCAAAACAGCATCAGACATAATGGATCCTGAACATTATAAAAAAGGTCCAATGCAACTTATAATCAAAGTTGGAAACGTTTGTAACTTACGATGCCGTAGTTGTAACTCAGCTGACAGTATTACGCTAGCAGTTGAAGGAAAATATTACGCAGAACACTACGGATTAAAAAAGAATTTTTATCTTAAAGAAACAGAAACAAAAACGTTTACAGATGAACAAATTGACGAAATTATACAGTTCTGTGAAAATGTAGTACGTATAGAATTTTATGGTGGTGAGCCATTGCTTGACAACCAAGTGCCTAAGTTTTTACAAAAACTTATTGATCTTGACTACGCTAAAAAAATAAACTTAAACATTAGCACAAATGTAACTCGACGTGTTGACGATCAATTAATCGATATTCTATCCAAGTTTAATCATGTCAATATTAATTTAAGCATTGATGGATGGGGAGAAAAGTTCACTTATATTAGGCATCCAGGAAAATGGGACCAAGTAAGAAAAAACATAGACTGGTTTATTAACCTTAAGGAATCAAAAAGAATCAAGTTATCATTACTGGTAGCAACCACAGTAACAATAATGAACGTGTACAACTTGCCAGAGTTGCTAGATGAGTTTGATCAACTTGGGTTGAATACATTTTTAATACTTGCTTGGTTTCCACACTACTATTCTATTAGAAACATACCTCCTGCTATAGCAGAAGAAATTAAAGAAAAACTTATAGCTTCAAATCGAAATGAGCTTGATCCAATTGTACAAGCATTAAGCAATGGGTATTTAGAAACACACTGGGACAAATTTAAATCTTGGACCGAAATGGTGGACAAATATCGTAACGAATCTTTTCCTAAAACATTTTCAGACTACACAAAGATGATTAGGAAACATGACACTAATTTTTTAGTTGACAATAACACAGGAAGAGTGTAAAATTATACTATGCAAATACTTACTTTAGAAAACAAACCATATGAGCTCGATAGTCTGCCAGACGAAATTGACGATTTAAGATTTTCAATTTTTGATAATTCAAACCCCAATGACCCAGACTATTATTTTATTCCATTAATCTTTTTAGAAAGTTTTACTAGTCCTGCACTGGTATTGCGTATTGGAGATCGTACTGTAAAAATGCCAATGGATTGGCAAATACTTATAGGCGAGCATGACTTGGGAGATCTTGAATCATTGCCGTTAACTTCGTTAAACGACCGAGGGTTTAAAGCATTTATTTTTAATCCACTTTCAAGTTATTCTCCAACTTATGCAGAAATTGAAATTGTAGATGTATACAATGAAGTAACTTGGTATTCACCTAAACTAAAAAATGGACAGTTTTTGTGTGTGCCAATTGATGACACACCCGAACCACGTTGCGTTTATTTTATACGTGACGTAAGTCGCAATTGCGAAGTAGTTGATTATAACAAGGCATGGTAGCGTGGATAAACTGCATATTTCAAATGAAATGAAACAATTCGATCTTAAGAATAGAAACTTCTATGATGAATTAACCGACGAAGAGAAAAAGAAGTTCAGTAACTATCTTATGATTCGATGGGGCAGTTGTGTTGAAGGTAGTCAAGAGCTACAAGAATTTTATTTGATTGCAACAAACGAGCGGGTAAACAAACACTTTTTTACAGTTAATCGCTTTCCAAAACTACAGTGGTTACTAGCAACCTCAGTAAGTCCTGGTTTGGGGCAACACAGACACAACTGGATAGCTGCTAAACGAAATGAAACAAAAACTCGTAAACTACTTGGAAAACTGTATCCATTGTACAAAAATGATGACTTAGATGTGTTGGCAAAAATGGTAAGTGCAAAAGATGTTGAGAAAGAACTAAAAAAGTATGAATCCAACAATTGACGAAGAACATACATGCTCTTATTGTAACAAGAGCTTTCGTCGTGAAAGTACACTAGTGGCTCATATGTGTGAGCCAAAACGCCGTCACACCGAGCGCAATGAACGCAGTGTGCAATTGGGATATCATGCATATAGAGAGTTTTATGAAACTTCGCAAGGTAGTGCTAAGTTTAAAACACATGATGAATTTATCAAAAGTCCATATTATCGTGCGTTTGTAAAGTTTGGTAGGTATGCCATTGGTGTAAAAGCCATCAACCCCAATGCATTTATTAAATGGCTTTTAAACAACAACAAAAAAATTGATCATTGGTGCAAGGATAAAAATTACGAAGAATACTTGAATGATTATCTACGTCATGAGCCTGTGTCAGATGCATTGGTACGTGGTATTGAATATGGTGTAGCATGGGCTGAAAAACACAACATGCAATCAAAAGATTTTTTAAGATATGGCAATCATAATGGTTTAGTGTATGCTATTACTACAGGAAGAATCTCGCCTTGGGTTTTATACAGTTGCGATAGCGGAACAAAATTTTTAGGCGAGTTAAACAAAGAACATATTAGAATTGTATGGCCTATAATTGATCCTGACTTTTGGCAGAAAAAGTTTTTGGATTATGTTGCTGATGCAGAGTACGCCAAAGAAATTTTAAAACAGGCAGGGTTGTAATGAGCAGTTTGGCTGATGTTGATATTGATTTTGCTGATAGAGAGCAAATACTAAATTTAATAAAATATACGCCGGCAATGCAAGTAACAAACGGTGTTGAGCGCAAACACAATAGCGGTGTGTATGTAACCAACATTCCTACTAACCCATTTGAAAACTACGCATCAATTGATTATCAACAAGCCGAAGAACGAGGATACTTCAAAATTGATTTCTTAAACATGAGTGTTTATCAGCACATACGAGATCAAGTACACTTTGAAGAACTACGCAATACAGCACCACCTTGGAAAAAACTGTACAATCCTGACTTCTGTTCACAATTGGTACACGTAGGTAATCATTATGACACACTAATACAAATGCCAGAAGCAGTTGATAGTGATGTTAGACTTATGATGTTTTTAGCAATTATACGCCCAGGCAAAAAACATTTAATAGGTAAACCATGGAAAGAAGTAGCGGAGACTGTATGGGATAAACCTGATAACGATGCTTATGCATTTAAGAAGTCGCATAGTTGTGCATATGCAAGACTGGTAATGATTCACATGAATTTAATTAATTCATCTTTTTTACAAGAGTAATACTTCTTCTTTTGCTTTTTTTGGCAGCAGATATATTATTCAAACAACAAACAGGACCGTGGACAATTTCAAGTTCTTTATTTGTGAAAGTTCTTAATGTAAATTTAAATTGATTCCAGTCGTCCTTGAGAAAGATGTTAATAGGGATTTGGCGGTTAGATTCCCACCACCAAACATTACCTAATTCTAAAAAATCATGTTTTTGCCGTTGGTCTTGGACCAATGCAAAGTCATACATTGTTGTAATATCGTTGTTTCTATTTTGAATAATACCCACATATTCAATGTCGCTGTAAATGCACAACGTTATAAAAGGATACTTTTCTGATAGTTTTGTTATTAGTTCTTTGCCCATAAATACCAATAAAGAGATTATATAAAAATGTATTCGACCACACTATACTTATATCAGCAAATTCATTCGGTGTTATTACCGGATACTAGTGGTGCCTATTTTAAAGCGAGATTTAATCCTATGTATTCAAAACCTCTTACAATCAACAAAGGCGTCGATAATGTTTTGCTTTTTGAATTCATAAATCAAGATCAAAAACCAGTCAACATTACCGGCAACACATTTGTATTCCGCCTTATTAGTGAAGACGGCACTGTAGTTTTAGTTAGCAAAGATATGACCTCCCTTAGCTCAAACTTGGGAAGAGTAAAAGTAGTACTTGATACTATTGATACCGACACAGTTGCAGCCGGCCCTGCTAGCTGGAGTATCGAACGTACTAGCGGCGATTATGTACAAGCTGCATATGTTGACGAGCAAAGCGGTGGCCGTGGAACTGCTTATATAAATGATAGTGTAATGCCTCAATTTATACCAAGTCAGGATGTGTCTATTCCAACTGTTGATCTTGGTGCAGAAAATCAAGCCGGGCAAGACAGTCGTTTGAATTGGGCTGACGAATCTGGAGACTATCCTCCTTACAGCCAGCTACAGCAAACTGAATTTTACAGTAGTCACTTTGCTACAAATAATAGCACAACTACAGTAGCAATGAAGATGGATAACTTTACAGGCACAGTTAAAGCACAATACGCTGACGACTATCAAAGTCAATGGTATGACGTTACAACGTCAACACAATACCTAAATCAAAGTGGCTGGGTATACATGAATATAACAGGACACTACCCGTTATTAAGACTTGCATTTAACAAATCAATCGGAACAATGGCAACTGCTACACCTGTGGTAAGTTCAGATGGTGTATTAACTGGCATCACAGTTACAAACGGTGGAAGTGGTTATCTAGCAGCACCCAACGTTACTATTGTTGGCAACGGCGCAGGAGCAGAAGCAACTGCGGTGTTAAGCGGAGGCGTAGTTTCATCAGTAACCGTTACCAATGGTGGAAGTGGATATAATCCAATTACTCAAAGCAGCACTAAACGAGCAACAGTTATTATTAACACTGGATACATACTTGAAGTTAAAGTGAGGTAATGAAAAAACCAACACAACTGGTAGCATTTGGCGATAGTTTTGTTTATGGCGACGAACTGGTTGATCCCAAATTTTTAGACCAAAGAAAAATACCAACTTGGCAAAGTTTAAACACTCCGTATCGGGAAGCACACTCTTTTCCAGGACTTATAGCCAATCATTTTAATCTTAAACATCAGAACAAAGGTATTCCGGGCGGCAGTCTTGTGTCTACACGTTGGGAATTTATAAAATGGCTACAAAATGATCCCAACGTTGATAGTACAATTGTGTTAATCGGGTTAACTGATGAAGCACGTACAAGCTGGTGGAATAGACATCACCAAACACTAAACCGCCCATTTGTACACACAACTTGGGCAAGCTGGGTTGAAGATCATCCTCCTTGGAATATGATGGTTAGATACCATTGGGATCTAAGTGATTGCGATGAATTTAGAGAAATGCAACTGTTAGAATCAACCACGTTGTTTGATAGCGTTGCTCAAGCACAAGATATACAACTGCTAATGTTTCCGGTTTTTGCAAACAAAACAATTGAACTTGATTCATATTGGGATTTTTGTTTAAATCAAGAAGTTCCTCGAGACGGTAAACACAGATTTGGACGCAGACATCCTAACGAAGCAGGACATCGATTCCTAGCAGACAAATTCATCAGTTATATACAGAAAAATTTATATTTGTAGCCAGAGTACTTGACAAACATGCCAGATCCTATTATAATATAATCATGTTAAATTTGGTAGAATACTTACCAGCCAAAAGAAAGCAAACACCAAGTGGTTGGATAAGTTTTAACGCACCCTGTTGCCAGTACAACGGAACCACCGCAGATAAACGTCAACGCGGTGGATTAATTTTCAACGACGAAGGGTGGAGCTATCATTGTTTTAATTGTGGTTACAAAGCCAGTTTTGTACTAGGTAGATCAGTAAGTTTCAAAACAAAAAGATTGTTGGGGTGGTTTGGTGTTCCAGAAGCAGAAATCAGTGCTCTTAATCTTGAAAGTTTAAAGCATAGAAGTATTCATGGAATTCTAGATGATAGACGCAAACAAGAAACAATCACTGTTAAATTTTCTAGTATTGAATTGCCCGATACATGGCGATTAATTGATAAAACAGATGTTGAAGTTATTGACTATTTGAAATCTAGACACATAGATCCTTGGGACTATCCTTATATGATTGATATCGAGCAAACAAGAAAAGGTGTGTTGATTCCATTTTCGTATGAGCAATCAATTGTTGGTCATACTACTCGTTTTTTAGATGATCGTAAACCCAAGTACTTAAACAATCAACAACAAGGTTATGTGTTTAACACAGACAGACAATATGAAAACTGGGAACATGTATTGGTAATGGAAGGTATCTTTGATGCATTAAGTGTTAATGGTGTTGCACTAATGCACAATAATATAAATGATTTGCAAGCAAGACTAATACGAAATTTAGGTAAAGAAATTACAGTAGTTCCGGATCAAGACGAAGCTGGCATTGACTTGATTAACAGAGCTGTTGAGCTTGGATGGGCAGTTAGTATTCCCAATTGGGACGGGTGTAAAGATGTTAATGATGCAGTTAAGAAATATGGAAAATTAGCAACAATATTTTCTATTATGCAAGCAAGGGAAACCAGTAAAGTTAAAATTGAAATATACAAAAAGAAGTTGTTAAAGAAAATTAAAAATGACAAGTTGTCCTTACTTTAATCAAGGACTGTTTATTGGTTCGTTGCCAGGAGGTGAAACACAAATTTCAATGTGTTGTTGGCAACAAAAGAAAACAGTTGACGTTGTTGATTTTGCTGATCCGTATCTAGCGAAGATTCGCGATGCAAGCAAATCTGGACTGCCCAACGAGTGTTCACAATTGTGTAGTATACCCGGACATGTTGCTAACGAACGAGAAAAATCCAGTGCTGAATGGCGCGAACTTTTTAACAACAGCAACACTGATGCAATAAAAATGTTACATCTTGAACAATCATTGACTTGTAATCTAGCATGTATAAGTTGCAGTACGACATACAGTAGTGCTTGGAATAAAGATTACCATCACTTTGAACCCAACGCACCACGAATAAAACTAGCAAAGTTTCCAGAAGAAAAATGGAAAAATTTAGATTTAACCCAACTTGAAAAAATACACTTTACTGGCGGCGAGCCATTGTTAAATGCAGATAACAAAAAAATATTACAGCAGTTGGAAAACCTTGGTGTGTTGAAAAATGTTATGTTGTCCTACAACACCAATGGCACAATAATGCCAGACAGTGAAACATTGCGACTGTGGAGCCAAGCTCGTTTTGTAAGGCTGTTTATTAGTTTAGATGGTGTTGGAAGCGTATTTGAGTATACAAGATATCCAGCCAATTGGCAACAAGTTAACCGTAATATACAACAATTGCGTGAGTATAATTCAGCATGTATACTAATTGAAGCTGACGCTATTGTTGGTGTACATAATATTTTTGATTTGCCAAACTTTTTTGATTGGTGGGAACAAAATTGTCGAACAGGAAGTCAAGGAGATCCTAGTTCGGTATTTGTTAGAGAAATAAACGGTTGGAGTTACGGGGGAAGAGCATTAAACTTAAAATACTTGTCCGATCGTCATACTGATCTAGCACTTGATATGTTATACTTGTTAGAAAAATATCCTGGAGTAACAGACATCATACAAACGATTACCAATCTGCGCGAGCCCAGTAACGATTGGATAAATTATTTAAATAAACTTGATACACTACGCAAAACAAATTGGCAAGAATCATTGCCAGAACAATTGAGGATTTAACATTGTTAAAAGAATATAATTTAGAAATACAAAAACTATTTCTTGAAATGATGTTGCAGGACGCTGAAAGCTATGTTCGTGTGCAAAACATTTATAGTCCACAAAATTTTGACAAAAGTTTACGTCCAGCGGCTGAGTTTTTACAAAAGCACGTTGACGAGTTTAAAACAATGCCAGTGCTTGATCAAGTTAATGCAGCAACAAACATTAAATTTAGTACAGTTCCAGAATTAAATGAAGATCATTATGATTGGTTTTTAGCAGAATTTGAATCTTTTACTAAACGTCAAGAACTTGAACGTGCAATTTTAAAAAGTGCAGATTTACTCGAAAAAGGCGACTTTGATCCAGTTGAAAAACTAATCAAAGATGCAGTGCAAATCAGTTTAACCAAAGACTTAGGAATGAATTTTTGGGATGACCCCGAAGGTATGTTTAGCAAATACTTTGATGCCGGCGGGCAAGTAAGTACAGGCTGGCCACAAATGGATCGTTTGTTATATGGCGGATTTAGTAGAGCAGAACTAAACATCTTTGCAGGCGGCAGTGGGTCTGGTAAAAGTTTGGTGATGATGAATATTGCATTAAACTGGGTACAACAAGGATTACACGGAGTCTACATAACACTAGAACTTAGTGAAGAACTAACTGGGTTAAGAACTGCGGCTATGCTCAGTGGGATGAGTACCAAGGATATCCGCAAAGACAAAGAAACAGCAGGACTCAAAGTTAAACTAGTTGGCAAAAAAGCAGGAAGTTATCAAATCAAAGCATTGCCAGCGCAAAGCAATATCAATGACATTAGAGCATTTTTAAAAGAGTATCAAGTTAAAACAGGCACCAAAGTAGACTTTATTATGATTGACTACTTGGATTTGTTGATGCCTGTAAGTGCTAAAGTAAGTCCAAATGATTTGTTTGTTAAAGACAAGTATGTAAGTGAAGAATTGCGTAACTTGGCTAAAGAACTTGGAATACTAATGGTAACTGCATCGCAGTTAAACAGAAGTGCAGTTGAAGAAATTGAGTTTGATCACAGTCATATTAGTGGCGGTATATCCAAAATTAATACAGCAGATAATGTCTTTGGTATCTTTACAAGTAGAGCAATGAAAGAGCGCGGCAAGTATCAGATACAATGTATGAAAAGTCGTAGCAGTACTGGCGTTGGACAAAAAATCGATCT
>Ga0070746_10001325_pt1 | contig 14882 bp, 14 predicted proteins | sample VirMetDEL_Mar_21_FD_77016 | JGI IMG/M metagenome (GOLD analysis project Ga0070746, IMG submission 77016) | Aqueous microbial communities from the Delaware River and Bay under freshwater to marine salinity gradient to study organic matter... | ecosystem: Environmental > Aquatic > Marine >... | reverse complement strand
ATAGGTCCGTTAGGAACTCGTTGTGTTCTGGGTCTAGGCATCTTATTTCCTTTTCTTTGCTGGTCCGTACTTCTTAGCAAGACCTTTGCTTTGCTTGTACACGTTGGCTTTTGGAGCTGCTGCTTTAGCAACCTGCTTTAACATTTTTCTAGCCATTTTTCTTGTCGTCCTCTGTTATGTCTTTAATGTCTTTGATGACTTCTGTTATGGTTTTTCCCTGAATTCGTATCAGGGTTGCAGGTCCTGTGAGAGCAGCTATTGCTGCTACAATGTAATCCCAGTCTGAGATCATTGGTGTTCTGTCAACGACAAAACCAAGGATGGAGGCAAACAGGAACGCTGCAAAGAAACCCACCACTCTTGTCTTTAAAGGAAGCTTACTCATCAGTAGAGCAGCCGCTGCAAGGCCAGCAGAGATAAACATTATCTCCAAATTGTGTATCCATTTATCCATTGTTGTTATACCACTTAACTAGTTCTTCATGTTTTAAGGCACACTTTTTGGCTTCAGCAGCCCAACTCTCTGATACGTACTCTACAATACTTTGCACTTGTTCTTGAAGACTTAGTTGTTGCCACGCATCAGGCCCAACATCTAAGGTGTCCAGCTCTACCTTACAGGGTTCTTGTAAAGCCTCGGGTAAAGGTTTTGGTGGTTGTGGTATTTCAATTATCCGAACTTGTGGTTCTTGAGATAGTATTGAGCAACCCGACAACACTGTAGTCAAGCTGACAAGTGGCGCTATCCACAATGATCGGCTGCTCCTTGACAACACGTTCGATCTCCTGTATCACTATTTCTTTTTCAGCATTTACTTTATCAGAAAGGATCCTATTAGATGCAATCAATTCCTCAAGTTTCACCTGCTGTTGAGCAATTGCTTCACGAAGAGCTTCTTCAGCAGCGGCATCAGCTCGGGCTATCTTTGCTTCGTATCTTAACGTCGCTTTCTCATAACCTTGCTGATAGCCTGCTGAACGAAGATATAACCCTGTGGCACCCAGAGCTATCCCCAATCCTGCACCAATCCATAACTTTGGTCCGAAATTTAGAAGAGATAGAAATACGTTTAGCACTACCAACTACCCCACTGATATAGTGACCCATCAGCTTTCGGAGGACGACTATCAACATGTATAAAAGTTTTGTACCGCCCTATTGCAGTGAATCCAGTTTTAATCGCCAGATCCTCAAGCTCCCTTCCCATCTCAGTGTCATCAATGTGGATATCAAAAGCTCGACCAAATACGTGTTGACTTGTAGGACTTCCACCGACCCTAGAGTTGTGTTTTGGATCTCTGTATCCGCTATTGATGATGAGAGGTGCGTCGTAAATATCTCTAAGAGTTTGCAGCAAGATCAACGCTACCTTAGAGATCTTGAGGGAACCGTCACCCTTGGAAGCGAGCTCTTTGGGACTGAAGTTGGGAGCTAAGTCTTCCCACTCTGCAGCCTGCTCAAGACTCATCTCTGTCCAGTGAGGGGCCTCAAAGTAGTTCATTACTTAGGACTTCCATCAGGGTTAAGACCCCAGTGGTGGTAGCGGTTCTGATAGTTTTCTAGTCCATCAATAATCAAGAACTCAGCCATTGCATCTTGCACTTGAGGGCTAAACTTTGTTGTTGAAGGGTCAAGACCAAGAGCCTCGGCAGCAAACATCATTGTATTACCTACAATCTGGTAGCGACCAATAGGAGTGGCAAGTTCTTCTGTCCCTCTCACTCGTTTAACGTAGTCTCCGTAGTCTCCACGACCCCACTGAAACAATTCACCAATGGTCATGTCAAGAACATTGACGTCTGAAAACTCATCTAGGTGAGAGTTGCCAAAGAGTGTTCGATAGTCTCGTGTACCGCCATTTTCTTTCTGGTCAATAACATTATACGTGTTATCCATAAATATTGAGACACTGGCAGGTCGTGCAGTTGCTGCCTCAAAGTCTGTACGCAATGTTTCAAGAGCGTCATTAAATGTAACTCTTGTTTGAACTTGAGCAGGAGCTTCTTCCGGTACATTAAACATAAGGTCATCTGCATTTCTGGTAGCAAGATAAACCCTCACCCCTTTTGTGTCTTGTAGCTGTTCTGGAAGATCTTCCAAAGGCATGTTATCAGACATAAAATCAATAGACCTGTTTAGGTATTCTGCACGTTTTTCAAACTCACGAAGAGATACATTACCGCCTTGGGTTCCTCCACGACGAGCAGCCCTTACTCGCTCTCTTTCAGGTCGTAAATCATTAACTTCGTAACGATCTGTCTCTTTGTTAAAGACAATCTCAAGACCAGCTCCTTGTCGGGTGTCTCTATCAGAGATAAAACGCATAGCTGCATGAGCTCGCTCTACTGCGTTCAATTGCATCTTAAGAGCCATAGAACCCTGTGCGTTAAATTGTTCTTTGCCCATCACTGTCTGAAGAGCAATCTCATTCATAGGACGAGCAAAGAAGTCAATAATTTCCTCTGCATTATTATTTGTAATTGTTTGAGGAGACAACTCTGAAGCAAAAATACCAAGAGCTATAGTCTGGTACGAGTAGTCAAGAAAGGTTTGATCAGAAGGATCAACAACCCCACCACTAAGGGCAACCATACTTCCTTCTGCTCCAACTCTTGTAATGGTAAGAGCTCTGGACAGATTTTCTGGATTTATATCAGGAAGACTGAACTCTCCAAGACGAAGTTGTTGTGTTTCATTAAACAGATTTGCCGCTTGCCTTCCAGCGTCTGACGGTATTCCTCTTAGCCAACTAGAGTAATCTCCTACAACTTGCCGCACAATATCCATATTTTGAGCCGCAACTAAGTTAGCTAAACCGTCTTTACCCAAGGCACTTTCAAGAGCAAAAAACATAGGTACAGCTTCAGCCAGATTTAACTGATTCTGGACTCTAAGATCATCTAGAAGGGCGACTCTATTAGCAGCTTGGCTCAGATCTCCAGTAAAAATCTCTTCAATGGTATTAATAATTGTATTATATTGATTTTCAACTGCTGTGATATCATCTTCAAGAGCCTCTTCAACTCTCATAGCTGAAACACTCTCAGCAGCATACGTCCTCATACTTGCAATCATCTGTCCTGCCTGAGCTCTTACATCTCCATAGTCTTCAGCAGATTCAGCTTGATTTGCTAAATTGGTGAGCTGGTTAAGCACAGGAGTGAGCCTAGAGTTTGCATGAGCTATATGCCCCAGTCTAAGATTGGCGCTGGCTCGACGTCTAAATTCAATTGCTTCTGCAGTCCCAGCCTCTAAAAGAGCTTTGGCTGTCTCAGCCTCTTGTTGCGCTCTTACAAGATTAGCATCAGCTTGAAGTCTTTCAAGACCCAAAGCAATCTGTTGTTCAACAGAAATACTCATGTCAGGAGGTATGTTTGTTATTTCTCCTGTTTCCTCATTTCTAATGGGAATAGAGGAGGTGGCATAAGTTTCAAGTGCCTTGTTTCTGAGATTTATTTGAGTGGCTAAAGTTCCTTCGTAAAGAGCTTGTTCTGCGTAAGCTTCTCTGAAGAGGATTTTATCAACGCCCTTTGACACCAAATCAGTCATAATTTCAGAACGAGCTTCTGGATACTCGTCCATAATTTGAGCGATTCTTTGATTCAAAAGAACAGCCCTAGCTACAGGACGCATCTCTCCAGTTTGAGCTGTGCCAGCAATCTGCTCAATTTCTTGAGCTTGAGCTTGATATTCGGGACTGTTGACAACGCTTTCACCGCCACCAGTACCAGTATAATAGTCAAATATTGCTCCTGCTGCTTCATCTCGACCCTCAGAAACCCGTCTTTTGTTTAGGAGTTCTTCTTGTTGTCTGCGTTCAGTTCTCCGATCAGAAATAAGATTAGCCGCCTGTCTGCCCAAATCAGCAAAAGCTCCAAACACATCAGGCATTGCTTTTTGCTCTGATTGTTGCATTGGAGGGACTGGAGCGCCGGGAAGTTGTTGTGTAAACTCAGCCATTATTTAGTTGCCTCTAGTTCAGCTTTCTTTTCTCTAACATTGCGAGAGATACTCTCATAGACAGGATCAGGAGTAAACCTATTAGCTCGCTCAAGAGCATCAAAGAGCAGTTCATCAGGTATTACTTGGGTAAAGAGATACATTTCATTTGCAATATCTCCAGTCTGAGGATACCGCGCTGCAAACTTTGTTCTATAGTCAATAAGAATTTGAGCTACATCTTCTACAGCTTTTTTGCGATCTCTCATCCAGTTTACTTTGGCATTAATGTCCTGTACTTCTCCCATTGGAACACCAAACAAAGAGGCAATTGCATCCGACTTGGTTCCTTCAGCGAACAGAACAGTACCAGAAGAGCTTTCAAGAGTTCCATACTTCCACAGAGCATAAAACTTTAGAGAGTTATTGACTGTCGATATATTTCTAAATACGTTCTCTACTTGGTTTCTGGTGACAGGTCCCAGTGGTTGCCCTGCTCCAGCCTCAAGAGCCATCCACTTAAAGAGATTGCTTGTGTCTTCTGCAAAGTCACTGAAGATACTGGCAGATGCACCACCAAGAACCTCAAAGGTAGAGGCATCCCCATACCGACCAGCACCAAACAGTTCTCGTATAACGTCTGTGTGGAAGTGTCCAATACCGGCTCTCTCAGAGAACGCCAGATCGTTGCCAGTTACAACAGAGATGATAGTATCAATCAGACCTCTATCCATTACAAATTGAACAGGCTTTTCTTGCAGATTAGGAGTTTCGCCTGCCTTGCCCTTGAGAAACTCACTGGCTTGTGCCAAAACGGGAAGACCAATTGATCCGTAAAGAATATACTGACCAGCAACCAATCGTATTTTTTCTTGTACTGTGAACTGACGACCAAATGCTGCTTCCAATACACGGTTCTGATATGCCCAGAACTGAGTAGGAATACTCAAGATCCCTTTCTGGTAGGCAGCAGAGCTGGCCTCACTCATGTTCAGTGAGAGATCCTCTGCTTCTTGGAAAACCCTTTCAAGAAACGTCTGACGATCCAAATTAGGAGAACGTTCTTTTACTCGACGCCACGCCATCTGCCAAGCAGTTGTACGGTTCCAACGTTCAGCTTCGTAGAAGAAGGTACGCCCAAGCTCCCGAGCATCAGTTCCAATGCTGCCTGTCAGGTTAAACCCAGTAGACAGGTTCATGTCGTTGATCTGTACTTGAGAAGAGTTGACATCAAGAAAACCGCCACGGCGTAGTTCTGTAGCCATGTCAATAAATTCTTCTGTTGAGTCAAACCCAAATGTACGACCCTTCATAGCTTCTGCAAATGAATCCATGTCGTTGTACTTGGTGTTCATGACCCGAAGGAAAGGAGTAGCATACATTGCTTGCATCCCCTTCTTTGGATCAATTGATGTAGCAGCCAACATGGTTGTAATCTGCATTGGGAACTGAGCTACGTTAAAGAGGCCCAGCTTTGCATCAAAGATATAACCTCTAAGCTTTGAAGTAAAGTCTGATTCGTCTAACCAATTAACAATAGACGCTGCTTTGTTTGTCCCAACAATGTTACTTGACTCAAGATACTCAACCAAGTTACGGGTCAAGCTCTTAGCAGTCATTTGTTCTGGAGTTGTCCAGTTCAAAGTTCGCATGATGGTTTGTCTTTGCTGTTCAGCAGCATTAACAATAGGAGCAGGAGTGTCTCTCCTAAACTGCCCTTCTACAAATTGACGAGAGATGCTTTTCTTCCCAGTCACATCAAGATAATCGCCATAGGTTTTAAGCCACTTACCCATTGCCCGTTGTTTATAGACAGAGAAGCCAACAAGATTAGAGACAGAACCAAGAGCCCTATTGACGGTTTCAAATGCATCAAGGGTGGGCAGCTCTTCTCCTTGGGGATCTGTCAAGGGCTTACCTTTAGGTGAGTAGTACATCCGTCCTTGAGTTTGTACTTGAGACAGGTATCCGGGCACTCCTTCACCAGAATCTCCTACAATGGCGTTAGGGTTTTTTGCATAAGCAGAAGGAAGTTCCCTATCTCCTACCACCTCAAAGAGTTCATCTAGATTGATATAACCATCTTCTACGTCATTCCAGAAGTCATCAGCATTATCAACGAGATCAGAAAGAGCATCCCTAGCTTGCTCTTCTGTACGCTCTCCAGCGCGATACTCTCGCATTACTTTAATGCCAAGGTTGTGCCGCTCTACCCAGTCTTCAATATCTGCTTTTTTAGTAGCACCTTTCCAAGTCTTAGCAGCCCCAAGAAACTTCTCGCCCGTATCTGCCTGACGCATAACTGATGCTTGTTTTGCAAAGTGCCGCACCTTGGGTGAGTACATGCGGTGTCCACCGGGACGATATGGTATTTGGACATTAGCTAGTGGGCTGATTGATACTTCACTTTTCCTGACAAGAACATTACTAATGTGTATATCTCCAGCTTGATACGGCACAGCCATTGTACCTTCCAGCTTGATTAATACGTAACCCTGTTCTTCAAGTTCTTTTGGATTGTACCGTCTAAGGTCATCATCAAGATAATGAAAACCCTTAGTTGCATTGTACGTCCGTCCTTCAGGAAGACGAGCAGGCAGAGACCTTTCTACCTTAGCGTTTCGAGCAGACATAAAGAAGCCTTCAGGGATCTCAATAGAGACTGTCTGAAGACCTTTAGCATTTGCAAGACTGAGAGCTTCGTCGTTTCTTAAGGTGTACTCCACATCGTTAAGAACTCTATACGCAGAGTATGCGTCATAGAACCGTTTAGGTGTTACACCATCCGTCAAATTAAAACGGTCGTTGTACATAACGTCAATCTCTCTACGGGTAAGCCACTTACCTTGACGTTCACCTACTTGAATAATGTCGCTTAGAGCACGTTGTTCTCGTTTCTTAAGAGCTCTAAATATTGGAACAATTTTCTTATTGATAGTCGATATAAGACTGTTACGACGACTTGCGGACATAACAGCAAGACCAAATAGATCTTCGCTAGATAGTTGACGACCACCAAGAACAAACCGGCCAATGCCCCAGTTGCTCTTTACATCCGTGATTGGAGCGTAGAAACCAGCCTCTTCAATCGGAAACTCAATCTCCGCTGTCCACCCTGTACCCTCTGGAGCAGGGCTTATATCTGCTTTAACAGGATCAGCTTGAGTTCTGGAGGCTTCTAGGTCAGCTCTTTGATCTTTGAACCTACGTATATCTTTCTTAAGATCTCTTTCTTGTTGACGAAGAATCCGTGTTGCATCAAGTCGAGCCTTACCAGACAGATCTGCAACTAGAGCAAAACTTTGTTTAACTTCTTCAAGGTCTTTCTCTGCTTTAAGGATTTTACCAGAAAGAAGTTCAAGGTCTTGGTCAAGTTTGCTTGTAGGCTTTACGCCTTCTTCCATTCGCGTTTTAAACGGAGTGTCTTTAAACGTAAGCGGTTTTGTTTCACCCTTCTTCAAGAAATAAGATGAACGACCTACATCAGAAGAAGGTATCTTTAGCTCATCAATAGCGTCAGAATGTGTCATTCCATCAGGAAGAGAGATCTTATTGCCTTCTTTAGTTACAAGAATCTTAACCTCTCCAAACTGAGAGTTAGCAACAAGTCTATCAAGGGTCTCTTTAGATGGGTTTACTTTGTATCCAGATGCAGAAACAGCGTCCCCAACATTGACATTTCTCAGAAAGATATCAATGACAGGATCTTGCTCTGGAGGTAGAGGTTTTGCGGCTCTTTTTCTGACTCTGGGCTTAGGTGCTGCTTTTCTTGTAATCAAAGTATCAGGAGCAAAATTACCAGCGACGTCCTCTGCTCCACGGAGGTACTCCACTCTAACGGGAATTGTTCCTCGCTTGCTAGCAACGGCCTCAGCAACTCTGTTGTTACCTTCCACGATAAAGGCTTGACCATCCTCGCGCACCTGAACCAAAATAGGTGAAGGCTCATAGCCTTTTTCTTCAATAGACTTTTTCAGCCTTTCAGCTTTGAAGCCTGTGCCTCTAGTCAGTTCTTCGCCCTGAGCACCCGGAAGAGCGTTGAGCCTGTTCACATCAATCTCGACGTTCGTCTTGGTGTACGCCGTAACATTTGCTGGCCCAACGGTTTTTAAATATGAACCTTCCTCGGCAGTTTCTCGAAGTTCCGCCGCTTGACGCCGCTTGCTTTCAAGCCACTCTTCATTCGGATAGTAAGTTCGCGTGACTAAATCTTCTTCTGGCTTTGCCGCCTCTCTTGGTTTTCTTGGGGGTCGCGGAGAGTCTGCACCAATCTTATTTACGTATTGAGGATCGTAACCCTGACCTCTAAGAAAACGAGTGAGGTTGTTGAGGTTAGCAAATCTACCGCCTTTAGCTGTTCCCATCTCTACAACAAGAACAGGGCTTTCAATCCCAGAGGAGTCTGTCCGAGTACGAGTACTTACATTAAGAACTCTTTTGTCCCCGAACTGGTTTCTAATGTTTTTTAGTTGTGCTTCAATTGCAGCAGAGAGCTCATCTCGACTAAGACGAGAAAGAAGAGGACGTTGTATTTCAAGAACATCAATTAATTGACGACCAGTATCGTAGCGTCGTGTGGCCTCTGCACCAACATTAATAATGGAAGATCCAAGATCAGGATTTACAATACTGGGAAGTGTGCTATCAATAACATCATCTACAGTTTCACCAGTTGTCTTTCTAAGGGCTGACTCACCTTCATTCTCTACAATACTCAGTAGACGAGAAAGAGTTTCAGCAGACGAAGAGCGTGACCCCCCTCTAGCCAAAGTCTTTACAAGACCAAGAGCCTTACCTGCCTTGATAGCTCCAAACAAAAACAAAGGACCATTATCAATTACATCTAATGTATTTTTAAATGTAGGATCTACACCCATCATCAGCTCACCAATAAGGGCTGCTTCATTGACGCGGTTATTGTATCCAAGTATTGTTGATGATTGCTTGAAATTATTTAGAGTATTTACAAGAAACTCTTCATTAAACTCTTCAGGACTCATCTGCCAAAATGCAGCAGTCTCTTGAAACTGAGCCCCGCCAGAAACAACATTCTGAAAGAAACCGTTAGTCACTCTGTCTGTTTCTACGTTACCAGTGGCTCCAATAGAGTTTTGAAGGGGCAACATGAACAAAGCATAATCAAGAATTGTTTTGATAAGCGGGGCGTCCCCTCGCATAGCAGTTTCTCTGGCTACCACCTCTTGAAGCAGCGCCAACCTAGCATCAGTTTCAATCCGTTGCTCTAAGAAGTTTGGTAGTTCATATGCTCTTTCAAGAAGTCGTGCTTCTTCAGGATCAAGGTTCTGTAAGGCAAAGACGTTCTGAGTAGCGTTCTTTTGAGTTGGTTGACGTTCTTCTCTTTCTTGTTCCAAAAGATCGGCTATGATAGCAGAAGACTGGGCATAGAAGTTTGTGTCTTGTTGAATGAATGGAGCCATAGAGGCTGCATTTCTAAGACGTTCTGCTCTATTCTTTTCATAGATGTTTTTTGACAACCCAGCTCTAAGTTGTCGATCAATCAATTGATACCTTGACCGATAAAGATCAAAGAAATCTACGTCCTCTGGAGCAGATGTAAGTTCCGCTAAGGCCGCTGTCTGAGCTTGACGAGATGTATCTCCTATAGGAGTTGTGTCCTCAGACCTAAAAAAGACCGGAGTCTCCTCTTGTGGGATAGGAGCAAAGACAGTAGAGATGTCAGAAGATTCTGTCATAGATTAACCTGTAGCGTCCGTACCTGCGCCGTCAGTCTGAGACGGTTTTGTTGGAGCAAAACTAGCTGCAGCCATAGAGAAGTTTGCAATGCCACCAAACAAGTTAGAAACGTTCTGACTCATCATGGCATTACCCATACGATCTGCTGCCTGATCCCCCAAGCTTTCCATCTCTAGGCTAAATCCAAGATTGCCTCTGAGCTGACTCATTACGGAACCTACACCACCAGCAGTACCAGAGGTGTCCATAGCCCCTGTACCAGCAGCAGACGCAGAGATACGAGCCCGTGCAATACGTGCAGCCCTAATCTGCTCCTGCCTTTGTCGTGCAGCTTGAAGCTTTGCTCGTTTGTTCTGAGCTCTAGCAGCATCCCGTTGGGCATCAGCGGCTTCATTAGCAGCGACAAGAGATCCTGCAGTTGCAACTGTTGCGACAGTTAATGCAGCTATTGTTGTGAAAGCGCTCATTGTCTACTTTTCCTTATACCAGAAAGTCTCGCGGGGAACGTATCCAGCTTTTGCAAACATTTTATTATATCTTTCGTTATTCTGATCTGCATAAAATAGAGAGGCCATTACGACTCCTGAAACCCCAAGCTCTTCACCCTTTTTTTCAAAAGCTCTCAGAAGAGAAGTGCCTTGGTCTTCTGCCCACCATGCAAACTCATAAAGAACTTTAGATTTTCCAAAAACTAGTTCTGAAACCTTCCCAAGAATAAATCCTTTTGGATGAATAAGAACCACACCTTCACTACTTTTGATTAAGTTAACCACAATGTTCATAACTTTGTTGTGGTCGTAGTCTGTATCAACCCAAGGAGACATTCGGTGAAACCGGGCACAGCACTCTGCAATGTGGTTCAGATGGGCTGAACTGGTATTTGCCTCAACTACCTTAAGGGTGGGTTTTTGACTGATAGAAGACGTGCCATCCGAGGAGCTCAAAGGTTTTTCCTTCTGCACTCTCTGAGAATTTAAATTGAATGGCCCTGCCTGATCCTCTAACCTTATTTCTTGTGACAATTACATCTACTCCGGGGTTTCCAGTCCTCGTTGATCCAACACCTGTAGCGTAGTTGCTTGGTGCATTAGGTCGTCTATAGACCTGTACATTTGAGGACCATTTCTTATCTGTTACCACGTCATTGTAGTAGTCCCAACGAGCCTGCATGAACAAGGAGCCTTCACAGTCTGGAGTGTAGACAACAGACCCGTTAGCAACCGAACTTCCTTCGTTTTCAATTGGGTTCATAAATACATTGACAATGGGGGCTTGTTTAGTTCTTGCTCCATCTCCTAGGGTTTCATAACCCGTAATAATATAGGAGTCGTATGTAGTTTTGACAAGTCCTCCACCAGACAAAGTAAGACCACTCCAGTCAGTGTATGTCTTGCTTGTAAAGTTAGCAGGCTGAACAACGTACCCATTACTTGTGTCGTAAGAGTGTGTCAGAAACTGCATGTACTGAAAGTCAGGTGCATCTGCAATATAGTTTAGATCAATAAAGGCAGAAGCAATATAGTAGTCTTCCTCACTTGGGGGATTAGAAGGGAAAAGATCAGGATCTGGTTGAGATACCTTATATGGATAGAAAGCACCAAGACCAAGATCAAAAAACAACAAGTTTACATAGTACGAATCATACGTAGTGACTGTAGGCGTTGTAGAGGACGGTGGAGAGGGTTTCTGAGATCCTGAGCCTGAACCCCCACCCGTAATGTTTTGTTGATACTCAGAGCCGTAGAGCCAGCAGACTTTGTTTCTTGAGGGATCATACACCCCCATAGCTTTTCCTCTACCATCTCCAATAGCATTGTAGAAAGATTTGATTGTGTCGTCAGAAATGTTGGTGCTATCAAACTGACCGGCAATAGTTCCAAACTGCCCAATGCTCTGTTGAATAGCAAAGATACCATTCCGTGACCACCAGAAAATCTGAGATCCTGCACGAACAATTGTACGAGGCCAGTCAGTTCCTTCAGTGCTTACTTTACTGATTGAATACTCAGTTGCACTAAAACCTTGAGAGCCAGACTGAACGTACCACACACCATTGGAGGCAAAGACAAGAACACCATCACCCTGCTCTCGAATTGCTACAATCTCTTCTGCATTAGGGATTTCAATCTGACCACCATCTGTAGCAATCAAGTCAGATATATTTTCTGAGGTAGGGTCTGCTTCCTGAAAACACTGTCCAGCACGTCTACCGTCTTCCAAGGTAGGGCTGAAAAAGACATTTGACTTGTACCCCCAGAACACTCTTCCAGAGGCAAACTCAACGGTCCTAGGACGTGTTGTAAGAGTTTCTGCAGTTAAACCTGCAATACCTGAAACTGCCGATCTGTCCTTGTTAAAATATTCAAGAATAAAGTGTCCACGAGGAGCCCGAGTGTTTCCAAAGAATTGTTTAACAAGACCAGCAGCGTCAAAGTCACCTGTCGTAGGGTCTTTTGATACCCACCAGACTTGAGCATTTGAGGGGTACCTAGAAAACTGTGTAAAGTAGTCGTTGATTGGACCCGTTGTTGTAGGAAAATTATATGAGTATCTTTCGTTCAACAAAGAGAAAGAGTCAATAGATGTTCCCGCACCAGTAGACTGTGGGTTTACCCAACCTTGGTTTCTTAGATTGTAGTTGTGCTCTGCAGTAAGGAATGAAGGCTCTCTGTCTACAGGGATGCTATCATCTACGCCAATAAAATCCCGGATTAAGATCTTAAGAGACGTGACAGAAATAGATGGTCCTGTAGTATCCCACACAACTCTAAGAGGTTCGCAATACTCATGGGCAATAAAGAGCTCGCCCCTACCGTGTGCAAACTCGCAGTGCCTTGAGTCTACATCAGAGTCCGCCGCACCAGAGACCTTATAACTAGACAGATCAAGAGTAACACCAGTGTCGTCGTACTGATTGCTTTCGCCAATCTGATAAAAATAAAGGACACCATCAACCCTTACAACCAACAGGTTCAAGGAGGCGTCCTTTCCTACAGATGTCCAGACATAGGTATCATAGATTGTACCCTTAGCCTGTCTTGTTGATGTAGGGCTTTGCCAAGCACCGCCAGTCTCTTCACCTTTAAGTTCAAGACCAAATCTGCGATCTCGTCTACCGTTCTCACGGATGTCGCAGTTTACTTCATCAATTGTTGCGTTCTCTGGAAACGCAAGAGGGGTTGCCTCGGTAATTAAACCGCGACTAAAGTTATTGTAGAGTTTATTTCCTTGAGCTCTGCTCATCCTAGAAATCTTCTCCGAAGTGGACTCTCATGTACTCTGTAGTCCGTTTATTCGTACAGCCGGGATAGCGACTCCATCCCATCTTGTCGTGCTTCTCAAGCCACTGTATTAGGGCTTTTTCACAATCAGAGTAGTTGGTCCACCTTCCCTGAAGGTCCTTTGCAAGCTTGCCCCCTTTGTATCTTTTAATCTTGAAAAGGGCATCTGCATCTTGCTCTATCATATACTCGGTCATTTTTGAGCTAAGATAGACAGGCTTCTTACTATGTCTTGCCCTTTTAAATTTAGTAGGTTGGGGTTTTGACGTACTTGGTTTGTGTTGTATTCTTTTTAGGACTTTGCGCTTACGAGCGGCCAAAATTCCTTTTAGATGCTTTGTACTCATTATACCTGTGGCTGTTGTTTTGCAGGGTCACTTTCTGACGTCTGGAACGTTGCTCTTCTTTTGAGTTAGCTACACCCTTGTAATTGATAAAGCAGGCACTCTTTGCTTCAGCAAGAAACATGGGGAAGTAACGATCAGGAAGGTCTGGTGTAAAGGCATCAGTAGGTGTCCAAGTAGGCCACACTTCTGCATATGCCATTGACTTTGCTTCCTGTAGGTTAGAGTCTACAGCAGAGTTAAAGGAATCAAAAACGATATTTTCGTCGTCAAATGTTGTCCAATAGACGGGATGACGGTCATTAAGGATTTTGTACGGGAGGTCCGTACTAATGTCTTTAACAAGAGTCAGGTTTCCTTGAGTTGTGTTTTGAAGGACTATCTCCAAGAACTTTTCAGGGGGCAAGTACTCTACTTCCCGATAGTCTGGAGCAGCTACAGTGCCATTGTTGTACTTGATCCATTTGAAGTGGTCAATAGCATCAGGAACAACAAGAACATTAGGATGATTAGTTGAGTCGCCAGAAGCACTAAGTTTGACAATCTCCATACGAGAACCCATCTCCCAAGAGCCTAGGTTTTCATAGTAAGTTGTCTTTATTTCTTCTGCTACCTGTTGGCTCTCAACCGTGTCACTAATAGAAGCGACCTCTTCTGCATCCATAGCAGACAGAATGTTTTGAGTCATTTCTAAGAGTGTCATTTTCATTTGTTAGTCGAGCTCCAACTGGAGTTTGGTGTTGAGTGCTTTAAAGGCGTAACTAAACTTGTCCTCGTAAGTGTCTCTTTTGTACACATGTACTGACAAACCACCAGCAGCGCTTTCAACAGACCTGCCATTTTTAACACTTTCAACGTAGGCTTCTAGCTCTGTCTTAAACCTGTAGCTCTTGCTGATATTGTAAAACAATAAATGAAGACCAAAGGTTCTCCAGAACTGCTTAATGTGAACAAGTTCGTGTTTAATGGTGTGTTCTTTTACGTCAGACCTGACAAAGGCAATAAAGCCTAGTGCAAAGCCAAGAAGCCTACGAGGTTGTTTTCTGAACAGGTTCTCTGTCCATTGCTTAAACTCTACAATAGGTGTAGAACGAAAGATCACGGTTCAAGCCGATCCTTATCTTCTTTTGGTGGGACGTACTTTGTAAGAGCTTCTCGCTTACGACTACGAGCCAAGAGAGACAGAGCCACTCCAAGAAAGACAATGGAGAAACCAAATAGTACAGCAAAGTTAAACATTTTAAATAGTATCCTCTTCAATAATTTGAAGCCCATTAGCTCCAGCTACCATGTCCACATGAGGGCGACCATAGAGCGTTGCCTCATTTACCACCGGATCGGCAGACACAATCATAGAAGCCCGAAGCGCATCGACCGTGGCTTGGTCTATTCCATCAGTTTCCAGCAGGGCCGCCATGTGAGCGTCATAGATGGCCCGGTCTGCGTTGACCTCATCAGCCGCTTTGATGGCCCTCTGGCGTTCGCTTACTGCTCGGGAATAAGCATGGAGCGGAGCGCGGATGGCTGTCAGCGCATCATGATAGGCCACCAGATCAGCGTCGTATGTTTCGCTCTCAGGATCGGGGAAAACCAGTTCGGCCT
>Ga0070746_10001324_pt1 | contig 14883 bp, 13 predicted proteins | sample VirMetDEL_Mar_21_FD_77016 | JGI IMG/M metagenome (GOLD analysis project Ga0070746, IMG submission 77016) | Aqueous microbial communities from the Delaware River and Bay under freshwater to marine salinity gradient to study organic matter... | ecosystem: Environmental > Aquatic > Marine >... | reverse complement strand
GCCAGCACAGCGGTCTTTGTTGGGAGAAAAGTAAATGGCTGACAACAACGACTTGTATAAAGCTTATTCTATTTTAGGCTCTGCTACTACTGCTGAGTACAACCGTAGACGTAAAGAAGAAGAAAAGTATAGAAAGCGAGCAAGAAGAGATCAATATCTTGGTTATCTGGCTGCACCTCTTCTTAAAGGAGCAGGCGAAGCTATTGTAGGAGGAGTTTCTGGGTTTGTAGGTGATGCCATAATGGGCGGTCCTGAAAAAGATTTTTTTACGCAGACTGAGCCGGGCTTAGCTATGGCTTCTGCTTCTAGTAGAGCTACTAAAGCTTATAAAACTGCTGAAAAAACTAGACAAGAATGGCTAAAAAGTAGTGAAGGTAATCATCTTCAATGGAAAGCAAATCAGTTGTTAGCAGAAAAAATGGCGCGTGGCAAAGCTGTGTACGGCGAGAAAGACGGTAATGATGATCTGCTAAATGAGATTATTTATTCAGACAAATCCCAAAAAGAAGCGTTAGATCTTGCTAAACAAGAATGGGACGAGCTTAATTCTTTTTTAAATAAATATAAAAATGCTCCATCTTTAGAAACTTTAGAAGCTGCTAGACAAAACACTGCTCTTGGTAAAGGAAGAGCGAGACAAGTAGGGTCAAAACTCTGGGCAAAGTTTAGAGGAAAAGATTATGAAACAGAAGTAGTACAGCCTGCTGTCCAAGAAATATTAAATAGGGGTGTTCCGGGGCGCTCTCAAGAGTGGTATGATGTAAATTCAAAAGAGTTAGAAAGGGAGTTACTAGCGGCAGTTAACACTTCTCAGGGGTTAGATAATTTTATTGCTAATCTTGAAAAGTCAGATCCCGAGGCAACACTACTGCTTAAAGGTAATGCTAAACGCAGACAAGAACAAGCAACTCTTGTGAATATGTATAATTCAAACCCTGAAATGCTACTTGATAGAGGATATACTCAAGCTCAAATAGAGGCCATTCACAAAAGCGGTGGATTAGTTAATGGAAAAGTTCCTTCTCCTTCTGCCGTTGATCAGATAATCCGACAAAAAGTAAAGTCAGAGTTAAAAGCAATAACGCCTTCTTGGAATACTAATGAATTAAAAGATCGTATAGAAACTTTTAAACAAATTGGAGGAACAACAGCAGAGCGTATTGACAATCTTAATGAACAGCTTTACCAAAAATACTATGCAGACATAGGAAAAGTGATTCCTTCTCATTTGGCTACTTTTGAGGAAGCTAACGCCAAACAGTTAGATGATCAGAAAGAAAACTTTGCTCTTGCGTTTGTTAAAGACAGAAGAGAAAAGTTGTTATTAGGCGCTGCAAACATAGCTCAAAGTCTTGTTATTGAAGACATCGTTAACACTCAAGACTCTGGAAAATATTATTCTGTTTATACCGAATCAGGATCTCAAAAAGAAGTTGAAACAGAGTTTTACCAGCGTTTAAATCTTATTCTTGAATCTGGACTAGAAACTGAAAATGTTAATGTTCTTCTTGAAAAGAACAGGATCTTTGATGATATTGTAGTAGATCGTAATATTTTAACTGGTAAACTAAAGCAATCTGAAGATAGCGTGCAAGTAAAACTAATAAATGAAAATATAGCAGAACAAAATTCTCAAGGGCTATTGCCTCTTAACAATGTGTGGGAGGAAGAGCCGTCTAGTATGTCAATTCCTGCTCTTTCTTTATCTGATATAAATGAAAAATTAACTCCTACTGATTTAAAAGGAGAGGGTGTTCTTTCACCAAAAGGAGCGGCAGTTCGTAAAGTGGTTTCTTTGTTTGATGCAGAGTACGATAAAGATCCTGAAAAAGCTGTCTCAAGGCTAAAAGAATTAATGAGTACCGGCTCTCGTAATATAGAAGATCTGCCTCCTCGTATACAAAAACTTTTAGGTGATTCAGAGCAAAGACCTTTTATTGACATGGGCTTTACTCCTGTAGATACGGGCTTTAAATCAGCCATGCAAAGCCTGTTAAGTGAACCCTCTTTAAAAGAAGAAGGTTTGTTTGCAGATATGGGTAAGGTAAAAACTCAAAAAAGAATTCAAAGTTTAGACAGTAATATTGCTGAACTACAACGTCAAATATCCGGTGATAGGGTTACTAAAAACACCAGAGCCGCTCAAGTAAGACAGCAAAAATTAGATGCTCTTATTGAAGAAAGAACCTCTTTAGGCGAAGCTCCTGTAGTTACATCTGATATTACAGATATTCTGTCAGAAAAGCTTGCTTTAGATAAAGGTATTTCTAATGCGCGTGTAGGTAAAAATACTAAAGCTTTTAAAGCTCGTTTAGAGCAGCAAGATGAGCTTGCTTCTGCATTAGCGGCTATGCCTGTAAAAGCTCGTCAAATAGCTGAAGCAGTTAAAGGGCTTCGTAATATAGATTCTGTTTCAGAGAAAGATCTTAAAGAGACTTTAACGTCTGCTTATGGTACAGAAATAACAAATCAAGTCCTAGCTCTATTGTCTGTGTAGGAGTCATAATGCCTGATAATAATATTGATCCGTGGGAAAAAGCTTTTAGCAGCTATGATGCTGTTTTAAAAGAAGAAGAAGAAGAAGAACCTTCTTTTTTAAACGAAGCTGGTGAAGCTGTTGAAGAGCTTGCTTACGGGTTTGAAAAGTCTCGTTGGTTAGTTGGTAATGCTGCTCGTTATATTGCTGCTGGAGGAGACGAAGAACTTTTAAGGGAAAGAGAAAAGGAACGTCTGGCTGAAATAGAAGCCAGCTCTTCTTTAACAAAAGAACAAAAGGAGTCTGGGTGGGTAACGGCTGGTGAAATAGGCGGCACTTTGCTAGACCCCTCTGCGTTTGCTTTAGGTTATGCAGGTGTTGCCGCCAAAGTTGGTCAATCTGTTAAAGCTGCTAAAGCTGCTAACGCTCTTATCACGGGATCTGTTGGCGCAGGAGACTACGCTATATCTGAGTTAGCAATAGGAGAAGACGTAGATCCTGTTATAGCAACCATAGGCGCTGTAGTACCCGGAGGAATTGCAGCTTGGGCTACAAAAAGACCTAAGTTAATTACTGATGCTATAGGGGAAGTTTCTGAGGAAGGTACACCAACTGTTGCTGGTAAAATTCCAGAACTAAAAAGAGTTTCTTCTGTTGCTCCACCGCCTAATAAAGCTGATGACAATCTTATTGATAAGTTATATTCTGATTTTAACTCTTTAAATCCTAGTCGTATTGATGCCTTACAAGAAGTTCAAACAAATGGATTAAAGCTGGGCAGCTCTATTAAAATACAAAGAGTATTTAATAACGAAACTAAACGTAGAAAAGCTGGTAAAAAACCAAGGCTTACTGATGCAGAGTTTGAACGCTTAGGTACAATGAATAGACAGGCTACTACTTTCTTAAACAACTCTGGGCCTATGCTGGCTAAACAAGCTGAGACGCTTGCTGAAGGCGTTGAAGGGGTAGCAGGAGCGTTAAAACAAGAAGGTAAGTTTAATGCCAACACACTAAGAAGAGCTATCTATCGGCCTCTGATAGGGGCTATAGGCGGTGTAGGTGTAGGATACTCAATGAACTGGGCATCTGATGATGAGATGGAAGCAGACACTATTATTCAGTATGGTCTTGTTGGTCTTTTTGGTGGAGCAGCTTCTAAAGCTTTTATGAAAAGCAATAAGCTTTCTGCTGATGAGATTGATATGGCTACAACAGAAATCTCTAAAATTGTTAAGGCTAATAACCTTTCTCTTTTCGATAACATTCTTGTAGGATCTTCTGCTGCAAAAGCTAATGCCCAAGGAGGTAGAGCTGCTACAGTTGGTAAAACTTTATTTGCTCAGAGGGGAACTAATCTCCGTGGAGCTGCAAGTGTATCTGTAGAAGAAGCTAAAGATCTTGCTTTGCAAGAGCTAAACTTTAGTTGGGCTAAGGTGATAGACGAGGCTGATGTTGTTAAAAAAGGAAAGATAGTTAACATGTTTTCTCCTGATGCAAAGGGCATTAGAGAGGCTGCGTACAGATATGCAGAAGATTTTGTAGACGAATACAAACTAATAGATGAAGGTTTTTCTGAGGCAGAGATTACTACTATTCAAAAACTTGCTGGAGAAGCTTCTTCTAGAGTTCAGACAATGACAGATGAGGTGTTGTCTACTGGTATTACCATGAAGCAAAACATTAAAGGGTATGTTCTTCCTCAGTTTCACGATGTTGCTAAAATTATTTCTAACGAAGACAAGGCTAGAAAAGCTTATAAAAATGCTTATCGTATACAAGCAAACGCAAACACAACCGCTAAAATAAAAAAAGCAGATGCGTATATTGACAGTTGGATTGACGATATAATTTCAGGAGAAGGTGCAAATAAATATACTTCTGCTTGGGATGGGCCTAAGTTAAACACTGTATTAAGACCGCTTACTTCTCATTTTGAAAAGCCAAGAATGTTCCAAGACTTAGGTGCTCGCTTACAAATAGAAGAGTTTTTAGTTAAAGATATTGATCAGGTGTATCGGCAGTATGTAGATAACACTGTTCCTATTATGGAGTTTGCTAGGAAGTTCGGCCCAAAGGGAGAAGCTTTAGCTGCTATTAAAAAAGAGACTATGAATGGTTTTAAAACAGCTTTAAAAAGAGCTAACTCCTCACAGAGAAAAGAACTTATTAAGGCAAGGGACGGGCAGCTTACAGCAATAGATGAAATGGTTAATGACTATTTTGGGTTTATTGGAGCTAGTTCAGGTAGAGCACAAAGTGAGGCTGCACAATCAATAATGTCTGTTTTTGTTACGGGCGCTAACGTAGCTAGATTAGGCAAGGTAACTATTACCAGTTTAGCAGATCTTGTACAGCCTTTTCAGAACAGTGGTGTAGCTGCTTCTTTAAAAAGTTTAGCAAGACAAACCGACTTTGCAAAGCAAACAGGATTTGCTCAAAGAGATGTTTTGGGAGATGAGTTAAGGCAGTATGCTTTAGAGGTTAAAAAGCCGGGATCTAGGATACAACAAAGCTCAAGAGCAGTAAACGAAGCGTTTTTTAAAAGCATTGGCCTTACTAAGCTAACGTCTTATGCTAGAAAGTTTGCTTATAACTCTGGTGTTGAACGTGGATTTACTGCGGCAGGTAAGCTGGCTAAAGGTAAGGGCGGCACATCTTTAAGAAATGAAGCTAACTCTATAGGTTTAACTGATGAATATGCACAAGTCCTTAGCAGATTTGATTCTGTTGGAGATGCCTTTGAAGATGTAGACGGTCGTAGAATTTTAAATATTATAGGAACTAAGTCTGCTGACAGAGACGCATTGATACCTCAGATAGGAAACAGAAGGGCCTTCTCTAAATCAAAAGACCCTCTTGTTAGAGGCTTAGGACAGTTCTTATCGTGGGCTCAAGCTAAAACAACTCAGTTAAACAGCTTAGTAACAAGGATGGAAGACGGCGATGATGCTTTGTTTGTTCGTTCTTTAGGTGCTATTGCGATTGTAAACGGAGTAGAAACTTTTAAAGGTTGGTTAAACGATCCCAACGGTGCAAAGCTAGACATTGATCAGGCTTCTTATTTAGATAAGTATAACACCCTTGAAAGCTGGGGTAAAGCTACTGGAAGAACTGGTAACTTTAACAACTATCTTATAGACAAGGTTGCTAATTTAGCAGCTTCTGGAGAAAGGTTTGAATTAGACGATGCTTGGCCTGCGTTAGATTGGGCGACTGATTTATATCTCGCTGTCCCCAAAGCTTATGCGGATATTGAGTATGGCGACACAGAAGGAGCGTTTGTAGAAGCTTCTAGAGTCCTGCCGTTAGGTAAAGAGATTAGAGGGTTGTACGAGGGTATTAGCGGAGAGACTCTTGAAGACATTCCTAACCGACAGCGTAAGCCTGTTATGCCTACATATGCTAAAGGCGGTGAAGTCTTAGACGTACCTAATACGGCATCTGAGCCTGATGAGCGTATAGATAAGATGACAGGTATGCCTTATAACCAACAGGCTGGTACAGCTTTTACAGATGTAGAAGATAGAGAAGATCCGCTACAGCGTATGGGCTTTGGAAAGGGCGGTAAGGTTTTAAACTCTTTAAAAAGGAATAGATTAAACAATGGCTGATCCATTACGTAAGTTAGGGTTTGGTGAGAAAGATCCTCTCAAGCGTCTAGGCTTTGTAGGCGGCGGTAACGACTCTGATCCCATTAAACGAATCTTTAAAATTGCGAAGGCTGCAGAAGACGCTAAAGCTTTAGAAGCGCAACAGCGTCGTTTAAAAGCTTTAAAAGGCGCTGCAGGTCCGGCAGGACCACAGGGTGAAAGAGGGCCTAAAGGAGAGCAAGGGCCTGCAGGAGTACAAGGTCGTGATGGTAAGGACGGCCCTCAAGGTGAGATAGGACCACAAGGCCCTAAAGGATTTGATGGTGTTGCAGGACCACAAGGCATAGCAGGTGCTGAAGGCCCCGAAGGCCCTATGGGTCCAATGCCTAAACACAAGATTAAAGATGACACGATATGCTTTGAAGTTTCTCCCGGTGTTTGGGGAGAGTCAATTTCTTTTAGTAATATAATCCAGTATGTAACTGGTGCAGAGTCTGCTGCTACAAGAAAACCAAAGCTCCAGTGGATTGATTATGCTAGTGGTTATTCAAGTGAGCCTACACTTCTTGAAACAATAGCTGATGGGGATGTATATCAGTATACATATACTAATGGAACTTTATATAGGCTTGTTCCTTCAGGAGCGGCAGTTGATTCATTCTATAAAAGATTTGAGAACAGTGTTCTTAGTGGTCTTGTAATTCAAAAAACTATTAAAATTTAACGGGAGATATATATATATGTCGTTTACAGCTACAGAAACGAGTGATGCCTAATGACTGTATCAGTCGCATGGGATGGTAATGGTAGACAGTTTACTGCTAATAACGGCAGTGATACTGTCACCATTGTTAAATATGCTGGCTCTGGTGGCGCGCCAAGTGCGGCTGCTGCCGATGGTTCTATAGAAGGATCAACTGCAATCACCGTACAGGTGAGCAAGCAAGGCGTTGCCATGTTTGTTGCGTTGCCTTCGGCGTTGAACTTTTCAACGACAGAAGCAGGACAATTGATTTATGTTTGGGGCAACTTCCTAGCGGCATCTTTGTTAAATACTCAAGCGGCGAATGGCTTTGGTATTTGTTTAAGCTCAGGGACGCCCACAGCAAGCAATTACTCGCTGTTTACTTATTACGGCTCTGATAATTACGCTGGTGGGTGGGTCAGGATGATTCTTGATCCAACTAAAACTAGATCAGGCGGTGCTGGTACGTTAAACACATCGAACATAACGCACATCGGAGTGTTCGCTGATGTTGGCGGTACTACGGCTCGATTTGATAACTTGATTCTTGACGCTTGCGATGTTGGCAATGGTCTAATAGTAACGGGAACGTCAACGCTTGGTTTGTTTAATGAGTTACTTACGAATGAAGCGACTCAAAGATATGGCGTAGTCCGAGCATTGAATGACTCAAACACTTCTATTGAAATTGCTGGGACTGTGACGCTGGGTGATACAACTGCGGCAGCTTCAACGATTACAGACGAAGATTCTAAGATCTTTGCGGCAGAGCCTTTATATTATCAAGGCGGTGTAGTTGATGCTGTTCCTTTAACATTTGCTGGAATAAATGTAGTCGGCGGATCTGGGACTAACAGCCTTTCGCTAGGACAGCCAGTAAGTACAACGGGAGGACGTAACGGAATTTCTATTGTAGGAAACGATTCTTACACCTTTGGAATTGACTTCTCTGACGGTAATGTTGAGACGGGTAACTGGTACGGCTGTTCGCTTGAGAACCTGACAGGCACGTTAAGTTTTGACGCTGCAGCGCACAGCTTTAAAGGCAACAGTATTTCAGGCTGCTCTGGTATGTCTTTTGTAGCAGCTTCAACAGCTTCTGAATGTTCTTTTGTAAACTGTGCCCCTATTACATTAGGTACAGGAGCAGTATTAGACCAGTGTATTGTGACCGAATCGACAGGGGCTCAAGCTGTCACAACAGAAAATTTAAATAACTTAACTGATTGCTCTTTTACAAGAGGTTCAGGGGGACACGCCGTTAAGTTAACTAGCTTGGGTACAGGTTCTATGATTTGGGACTGCAAAGGGACTGGGTATGCTGCCTCCAACGGAAGCACTGGTCAAGAAACAATATGGGTAGACGTAGGCAGTGGAACTTTGGACATAAGCGTAAGCTCTAACGGAACTACACCTACTATTAGAACTACAGGCGCTACTGTAAATGTAATAGAAAACCAAGTTACATTAACTTTAACGGGACTTCAGGCTAATTCTGAAGTTCGTATATATTCTGCAGGAACTACTACAGAATTAGCAGGTATAGAAAATAGCGGAACTACGTTTCAATATACATATACCTACCAAGCATCTACTTTTGTAGATATTGTTGTACATAGTATCAACTATGTTTATTTTAGAGCGGCTAATTTTGAGCTGGGGGCATCTAATTCCTCCTTTCCTGTTAGTCAAATATTTGACAGAAATTATAAAACTTAATACTTAGAGGAAAAAAACTATGGCTACAGTAACAGACCCAGATACTCTTGTCTATAACACAGATGTTGTTGTTAACACAACTAATAAAACTATACAGCTTGTTAGTGGTACAAATATTACTGCTGCTGGCGCTACTGGGGGCGTTACGCTTCAAGCTTTGTATTCATTTTTAAAAGAAGAATGGAAAGCCCAAGCTTCTCTTATTTCTTATCCGTTTCCTTTAGAGGCAATTACTCCAGAAAAGTTTGACTTTATTAACGGCTGGCTTCCTGCCGATACAACTACACGAAACCTCATTCGTTCTGCTGGTTGGCGAGAAACAGACCCAAGCGGGGGCGGTTTTAAAACAGCTGAGTATATGAACATTATTTCTTTGGGTGCAATTAGCGCAGGCGCAACGCCCTACTATCAGTTTGACTCCCTAGCGCCTGTAACATTTACATACCCAGATGAAGTAAACGAAGCTGTTAAAATTTATGAGGACACTAATGGCGATGGTACTCCAGACTTTAATTATACTGGTGGGTCTACTTCCTTTAAAGTCTTCTGTAGAGAGCAAGGTAAAACTTATTCGTCTAGTACTAACGCCAGTATTGGTGCTAACACCTTAGACTACATTGCTTATCGTTATCCTTTATCAAATGCAACCGACCTTAAAATTGTTAATACCGATGCTTATATTAGTGGTTCTACTAGCATCAGTGCTGCTACTTGGGCAGCTGGTACTGTTACAGCTACCGCAACAGCTCATGGATATGCTGATGGTGATTACGTCAGTATTACAGGGAGCACCCCCAGCGGTTATAACTATCAAGGTGTTATAGGTGTAACAGACGTAAATACTATTACCTATCCTATTGTGTCAGATCCCGGATCTTATACAAGCGGTGGCTCTGTTGCTTCTATCCACAGCTTAATTACTGTAGAATATTTTGGAACTAATCAAACTAGAGATATTAATGAAGATACTGTAAATGAAAACTATCGTTACATTATTACAGATGCTTCAGGTAATGCTACGGTTGCTCAAATTTATGAAAAAATGCAATACCTAATGCGTCAAGCTACAGATATTGATTCTGGGGCAGGGACAGTAACTGGTAAAACTGCTGACGTTCTTATTTTCTTTATTGGTGATACTCTTAATGGTCTTGCTGGTACTGTTATTGATGGATTAAATGCAAACCAGTATCCAAGTGTTACGTATTTAGAGTTTGGAACCACGACCCCTGCAATTAATTATCCGACAATTGCTTCAGGAACTATTGTGTTCGGGGCCAACGCTGGATCAGGAGACTTTAAGTTCTGGATGTTCTTTAGAAATACTTCTCAAGATGCTTATGGTACTGCCACAGCAGTTCTTGTTGACGATAAAGACAATGCAGATATTACTGGAACTTATTCAGGATCGCCTGTAAACTGGTCATTTGCTTATACATCAAACAATCAAGCTGGGCGAGCCGGTAACGGAACAGATGGGGACCAAGATGTTACTGTAATTGGTATTGGCTTAAGTGGTGGTCAATGGGTCAAAACAGACTATAAAATTACAAGTGCAATTGGACAGACTATTAGCGTTAACCCAGCACAAGAACGTAACTATAGTAATACTTAAAGGAGTTAAATAATGGCTGGAGAAAAAAGGTACACACGGATTCCTCCTGAGTCTACTGGTGATAGAGTCTATATGATTCACACTGCTGAAATAGGTTTTGAGAATCAAAACGATAATAGCTATAACTGGAAAATAGGCGGGATGTATACCATCAGTGGAAACAGTGGGCCTACTATGATGGTCCACCTCCACGGTGTACAGGATAATGGAACTACGGGTATCTTATCTGTTCACTATTCTAAAGCTGATAGACTTAATAATGTTGAGCCTATTGCAGGACAAACATTAACCGATCCTGATGGCCTTACGACAGTAGCGACTACAACGGCGAATATCTATGATCTTTATATTCCCGCTCAAAATATAATGGGATGGGATAACCCTGAATACGGTTGGAATATTGACCGTTTTGGGTCGGGTCAAGTTAGATTTGGTGAAGGCCCAGCAGAATTATCTGCGTTCAATCAGTTGCGAGTAAGTAATCAGAAGTTGATTGCTGAATATTTATTTCTGAAAGATACTAGGCCAGCAGCATTTAGTAATGCTTTGATTGGAACGGCGACTGTAACTCATGAGCCTACTTTTCAAGCGGTAAAATTACTTGTTGGCGATACGACCAACGATCAAGCAACTCACACAAGTAATTTATATCATCCTGCGTTGGCTGGCGGATCCACTGTTTTCACCATTGCTACTCGGCTGGACACAAAAACCCAAACGGGTTTGGTTCAGAACTGGGGAGCATTTGATGCTACCGATGGTTTCTTCTTTCAGCAAAATGGCAGCACTTTGAATGTAGTTCATCGAAAAACATTTGAAGGTGCAACTACAAACGACCCAATTCCACAGTCCAGTTGGAATAAAGATAAATTGGATGGGTCAGGTTCTTCTGGCATGACTTTGGATGTGACCAAATCCAACTTGTATTGGATTGATTATCAGCATCTTGGTGGTGGACGGATTCGCTGGGGTGTTTACTACCAAGGCGAACGTCTGGTATGTCATGAAATGTACATGGAGAACAAAGCCAGCCATAACGCTGTAAGTAATCCAAACAGGCCAATTTGCTGGGCGCTTAAATGTCTTGATGGTACACAGTACACGGGCAATAAGTTTATGTATGCCTATGGCGCTGCTGTTTATACTGAGTCCGATGCGGACATAATGGAAGAAGGCGCTCTGAAATTGTACGACAGGAGCCATACTTTAGACGGCGCATTAACTGGTGCTAAGTATGTGTTTTCGGCAAGGCCTGTTGAGCAGATTAACGGGCTGGAAAATCACAGCTTATATCTGCCTAAGAAATTGCAATTGACTGCTTTTGATGCAGCCAGCGCCGAAACTGATCGTCGGGTTGAGGTCAGGGCTTATGGCCGATGTATCTTGCGAGGCGAAAATTACAATCAAGAAACATACACCACAGTGGAATTTGATAAGGATGCAGAGCATCTCGCACATGGTGAACAGATCTTAGAGGCAACGATTAAAGGTGATGGCGAAATTGATCTAACTAAATTCTTTAATACTATTCAAGAAGGCACGTTAAAGGTCAATGCTGAAACAACAACAAGCGTTCGTAAACAACCTATTTCGTCTATTACGGCTGCAAATCCTGCGGTTTTAACTTTAGGTACTAATCCTATTACAGGCCAAAACAGGCACTTGTTTGATGATCGTAACGACGTAATGATTAAAGGAGTAAGTCAGACTGGGCCAAATGCTTTAAACAATACCACTGTTTATCTGGCATTCACTGGCGGCAATTCAGCAATACTGTACACTTCTTTGGCGGCGCTTGATAATGACAGGGTTGTCCGAGAACTTACCTTGGATAGTACAACCAATGTTGTTGTCGGCGATACCATAACGGTTAGTGGTGCAGGCACAGCGGTTATCACGGCCTTAAACGCAAGCGTAGCAAGCGTAAAAGGTAGAACAGATGCGCTGTTAGACGTAGGCCTTGCCAGTAGTTCATTCACTACTACCAGTGGCGGGTCAGGAAATGTGACCAGCGTGGCGCTTCAGACTGCTACATTCCCACGAGACTATGAGACTACGCTGGGTGCAGTTGACGGATCTGGTTGGGCTGGTGCGGCAGCAGATGGTGACATAGAAGGTACACCCCCATCACGGTCAGCTTGGACGTTTATGGTCGGTCATTTTGTGGCACCGACTACTGACACCAAATTAAATATTGCGCTTAATTGGAAAGAGCGTATTCAATAATGCCTAGCATCGTTCTCAATTACGGGCATGTTGAATTTTGGTCGGATTATGATCCTGCTAATGGGCGTTGGGGTAATCAGAAGTTAACTTTTGATGGTGTCAACAAGCTCATATACGTTAATGAAAATGAAACTTCTATTAACATTAAGACAGATCTTTATTCTGGATGGAAAGAATGGACACAGTACGAAACAAATTCTGCTTTTGTTCCTGCTATACGGGCTACAGGCGGTGATGCCGTAGGTGGCGGGGAGTTTAGTGGGGATATTTACTTTCTTATTAACGGCTGGAAGTTATATATAGATGTCACTAAAACAAAAGTTGACGGTGTATTATATTCAGATGATTTTGATACTCCTTATTATAACTTTGTTGGTACGGCAATTTATCCAATCACTGTAAGTAACTTGGTGCGTGTAGTTCAAACACAATCAGCTCTTGATGTGGATGCTATTGCCACTGCTGTAGCCGCTAAGTTTGCAGAACCTAGCATAACTACTGCTGGCATTGTAACGGCTGTTAACTCAGATATTAATACTGAGCTTGATATCATTAATGAGGGAGTTAAAAAAGCATCCTTGTTTATACCACACAATACGGATATTTAATATGAAATATTTTACAGAAGAGGAATTAAAGTGTCAGCACTGTGGTGAGTACAAGATGAATGCTGATTTCATGGAGAAAATAGAAGCTCTTCGATATGAGTTAGGCTTTCCTTTTGTAGTTACTTCGGCATACAGGTGTGCTGAACACCCCATAGAAGCTCGTAAGAAGGCCGTAGGGGCGCATGTATCCGGGAGGGCTATAGACATAGCGGTGTCTGGTAACCAAGCTCACAGGCTTTTAGAAGCTGCACTAAGCATGGGCCTAAGTGGAATAGGCGTAAAACAAAAAGGGACTGGCCGCTTTATTCATCTTGACGATTTAGAGTGGAGCGAAAGCAGGCCGAGGCCTTGGGTGTGGAGTTATTAGATGACCTCAGTAGAATTTGTAAACGCTACGTGGCCCATTATGATGGGCTTTGTTACGCTTGTAATTGTGCTTGCTAAAATGCACGGCGATATAGAAACAATAAAAGAAAAGATTCGTGTCTTATTTGATTTATGGAATAATAAAAATGACTGATAAAAAATCTACTGTTAATAAAGCGGGTAATTATACTAAGCCTACTATGCGTAAAAATCTTTTTAATAAGATTAAAGCTGGGACTAAAGGTGGTAAGGCTGGTCAGTGGTCGGCTCGTAAGGCTCAGATGTTAGCTAAAGAATACAAGGCTAAGGGTGGAGGGTATAAGTAATGGCTATCAAGAAACCTCAGAAGTCTTTAAAGGCTTGGACAAAACAGGACTGGGGTACTAAGTCTGGTAAAAAGTCTAGTGAAACAGGAGAACGCTACCTGCCCAAAAAGGCTAGGGAGTCTCTAAGCTCTGCTGAGTACGCTCAGACAAGCGCAAAGAAACGTAAGGATACTAAGGCTGGTAAGCAGCACAGCAAGCAACCTAAAAAGATTGCAGCTAAAACTAGAAAGCATAGAAAGGTATGATGCGCTTTATTGGTGTGACATTTTTATTGTTTGTATTATCTTGGTTGACTAAGAAGGAAGAGGAGATTTTAAATGACAAAAGGTAAGGACCCTAGATTAGAACGAGCAGGAGTTAGTGGTTATAATAAACCTAAAAGAACCCCTAAGCATCCTAAAAAATCTCATGTTGTTGTAGCCAAAGAAGGTGATAAAGTTAAAACTATTCGCTTCGGGGAGCAGGGAGCTAGTACAGCAGGTAAACCTAAAGCCGGGGAGTCTGATCGCATGAAAGCAAAGCGTAAATCATTTAAAGCCAGACATGCTAAAAACATTAAAAAAGGAAAGATGTCTGCTGCTTACTGGGCCGACAAAGCTAAGTGGTAATTACTTAACCGACTTAATATCTAACCGTTCTGATTGTATAACTTTATCAGAGACAGACAGTACAAAGTTTGAGTGAGCATCTAGAAGCCGTGTAAGGACTTCAATGTTTTCCTCCATTAGTTCTACGCTGGCTAGTGATGAAATAATTTCTGAGTTAATTCTTAGGACAGTTGCTAGCCTTGTTTCGGGTGTGAAAAATATATCGTCCATTATAAAGCCCCTATTTGATTTTCTAAGTGAGCATGTAAACCATCTAGTTTACTGTGTCCTTCCCTTAATATGGTACGTATATAAGAGCGAGTGTACTCATCTTTAAATACAGTATTAATTTTATTTTCAGGTAGGCCACTCAACTCTGTAACTACTTTACCTTTCTTGTCTATAAAAATTCTAAAAGAAAGTAAGTTGCCTTCAATCATATCTCACATACTCCTGCAACACAGGCTAGAGTTTGTGTACCTTCAGTGTTATCATCTGATTCTTCAATGTCCCACTCCATATCTTTAGGCATATCTTTTAAAAGCTTTTGATACGTATCCTTATCTATCTTCTGGTACGGAGCTTGTTTATATACGTGCTCTGCTTCAGGAAGAAAGCTAAT
>Ga0070746_10001322_pt1 | contig 14893 bp, 14 predicted proteins | sample VirMetDEL_Mar_21_FD_77016 | JGI IMG/M metagenome (GOLD analysis project Ga0070746, IMG submission 77016) | Aqueous microbial communities from the Delaware River and Bay under freshwater to marine salinity gradient to study organic matter... | ecosystem: Environmental > Aquatic > Marine >... | reverse complement strand
GTTTTACTTCCTAAGTATCTGTCATCAAAAGTATCATAAGCAGCAGCGGCAGAAGCAGCGGATGTAGCTGCAGCAGTTGCACTGTTACCTGCATTGGTTGCAGATGTAGAAGCGGCAGACGCTGAGTTAGAAGCGTTGGTTTCAGAAGTTGCTGCATTTGAAGCTGAAGTTGAAGCTTCACTTGCTTTAGTTGTAGCAGTAGACGCGGAACTTGCAGCATTTGTAGCTGATGTGCTTGCCTCTGATGCTTTTGTCGTAGCAGTAGACGAAGCGCTTGAAGCTGTAGTAGCTGAAGAAGCAGCGTTAGTTGCAGACGTACTTGCTTCACTTGCTTTAGTTGTCGCAGTTGAAGCAGAACTTGATGCACTTGTGGCAGACGAAGCCGCATTAGTTTCTGATGTGCTTGCGTTTGTAGCTGCAGTTGAAGCTGTAGTAGCTGAATTTGAAGCATTAGTTTCTGAAGTTGCAGCGTTAGAAGCTGATGTAGATGCTTCAGACGCTTTTGTTGTTGCAGTTGAAGCTGATCCTGATGCTGCAGTTGCACTAGAAGCTGCGTTCGTTTCTGACGTTGCAGCATTAGTTGCTGATGAAGATGCTTGAGTAGCTTTTGTTGTAGCTGTTGTAGCAGAAGTAGATGCAGATGTTGCACTATTGCTTGCATTCGTTTCTGATGTTGATGAATTTGTTTCTGATGTAGCTGCATTAGTTTCAGAAGAAGCAGCCGCAGTTGCCGACGCCGCCGCAGCTGTAGCTGAAGCCGCTGCGTTTGTTGCTGATGTTGCAGCTGAAGTAGTTGATGTATCAATATAACCTTTTGTAGCGGCATCTGTTGATGCTGTCGGTGTAGCTAAGTTTTTAAGTCTTTTATTATTAACGTCCCATTGAAAATCTGTGTTGTCTGTTGATATTACATCGTTTGCATCATCAAGTGCTTCCTGCGACATATAAAAACCTTGTAATGAATCTGTATCTAAATCGTCTTCTTTTAATACAGAGCCAGCAACATAATCAGTTAATCTTGAAGTTTGACTTGTTGTTCTTTTAAATTCAATTGCGGCACCTGATGCTGGTGCAGCTGCCAATGTTGCTGTTGTTCCGGCTGCGTTTAATGTAAATGTTGTACTTGCGCCGTTTACTGTACACGCTAAATGCGTGCTATCAATATATGAAAATGGTATAGAAAACGCTGTTGTGCTTCCATTACCCGTGTATCGTACGTATGAGTTTGCCATGATATTTCCTATAGAGGTGCCTGTTTGTTGTTAGTAGTTTAGTAGTTTGTCTAATGTTGTTCCACTAGACTGTGTGGTGTCGACCAGCACACTTTTATTGCGTTTTGCTGTTGTCTGTGCGTCGTAATCTATTTTTAATGCATTATTTTGATTAATAATTTTTGTTCTTATTGCTGCTTTATATCTATTATATTCTGCGCGAATAATTGCAGCTTTAGTATCATTTAAATATCCTGTTGTTTCGCCTAGTCTTGCAGCTTGATACGTAGGACTTTGAATAATATCAATTAATGATTCTTTAATTGTTTTTTGTATGTTTGAACCTTCTTTTGCTAATGTAAATGTAGTTAATTCTTTAATCATTAAATCATATGGTAAATCACCATTTTTATCTCTGTATTTTTCATCAGTTAAATCAATAGAAGTTCCAGTTAATTTTTTTGATTGTTTAGTAATACCTTTACCTGGATCAGTGCTAGAAGTTGCTGCTAACTTAGCAAGCTCTTCATATAATAATCTATCAAATTTATTACCTTCACCGGTTTTACCAGTTTTACCTACAACCATTGGTGCCCACCATTGTTTAGGAAAACCAAACACACCATTACTTTTCCATTGTATTTCACCAAGTATATTTCTACGTGGTGGCAAGTTTTCAGCATCACCCCATGTAATATTTTCTAATGTGTCTGTTAAACTACGCACTTCGCGCATTGCTTCATCACTATTTGTTTGGCGCATAAAACTACTAAGTGGCACAAAACTTGTAATCATACCATTTTTCCAACGTGAAAATCTTCCTTCACTTTGTGTACCAACTGCTGTTAATAATTCTGTTATACCTTGTAAGTATGTTTTACTTGCTACATTACTTGCTAATGTTACTAATAAAGCTGCTGCAGGATCTTTTAATCTTTCAGGATTTGATTCATCAAAAAACGCAACCATGTCTGCTATAATGCCTACAGGCATAAAGCGTGGATCCATTCTGTTATATTGTACCCAACTTGTTGAGCCATCATCATTTGTAACTTTAAAAGAATAAGGCTTATGAGTTAATAACCATGCTTCACGCAATGCTGGATTTTTTGGTCCACGCCCTGTTATAACTTCGTTTACAGCTAAATCGTATGCTTTGTAAAATATTAATGTTCCAAGTAATTGTTTACCAATAACTTCAGATCTAGCAGCTCCACCTGCTTTCAATGCTTCTAAATTTCTTTTTTGTAATAAACCTGTAACAGGAAGACGTTGCATTGTGTGTCTAAATAAATTTGTAGGTGTTCTTACAAATGGTAAAATTAATTTAAATAATGGTACATGTTTATTAGCACCTTGTATTGCACCACCCATATCTAACCACGCACCACCAGCTAAATCTTCAGTAAATGTAGCAACACGTGAGTATTGTTTGGCTTCTTCATTAACAAAACGCCCTAATTCATCAAAACCTTCTGCTTCAAATTTTCTTACAAATTTGTCAAATTCTACACCTTTAAGATTTTTAGTTAACGCTTTTTGTACAGCTAATTCATGTAGCTTACCTCTGTAGTTTATTTGTTTAAATAATTCGTCGCCTGATACTAATAAACGTGAAGGTAAACGTAAAAATTTTCCTATTGTATCAAATACATACGCACCTGCTTTGTTTTTAATATTAAAATTAGCTGCTGATATAGCTTTTGGTGCTTGTTGTTCAATAATTCTACCAGCTTTATCACCTATTAAATCTTCTTCTTTAAGTGCTTTTGACACAGAAATTAATGTGTCATCAATGTTTTTTATTAATCCTCTGTATCTTGCAAAACCTAATCTTATTGAACGTCTTCCATTTTTAGTAAATGATGTTGCAACACCTCCTGCAATTAACTCTAATGGCTTTAAAAAAGTTTCAAGAAAAGTTGATGATATGTTTATTACTTGAGTTAATGGACCAGAAAGTAAACCATTAATATATAATTCAGTTACAGCATCCCATGAGCGTCGTGCAAATGAACGTTCAACAATTTTTTTGATTGCACCAAAGTCATCTATTTTTGCCATTTTTTCAGCAAAAGCTTCAACGTTACCATCAAAACTTTTAACTACATCATTTAATGCCGCAATATCTATTTTAGCAGCACCAGTTTTAATTCGACCAGCTTGTGTAGTTCTTGCGGCTGCTTGTATGGCTGTTTTTAATTCGTCTGTTGTATTTGCAATAATAGCAAGTGTTTTAGAAAATTCTGTTTTTGTAGTAATAGAAACATCACCTTTATTAATTAACCTAGCTAATCTTTTTGCTTCAAGTGCTAAACCTTGTAATGCCTTTTTAGTAGCTATAACTCTTATAGGTAATTCTGCAATGTTATCTGTTTGTGTTAAACCTTTGACAAGCACATCACTTTCCATATCCATCATTGACGATAATTCATCGACTTCTTTATTAGTAAGAACTTCACTCCAAGATTTCTTTTGACTATTTTGCATAGCCTTAACTGTAGTGTCGATTACTTTTTGAGTATCTTTTGATGATTTAAAATTCTTAACATTAATTGGTAAATCTATTTCATCAGCATTTTTAGATTTAGCAATATTTTCAGCTAGTTGTTTTTCATCTAATAAAACTTCTTTAACAATAGGTTTTGATGTTGGTTGTTCTATTTTAACTTTAACTTCTGCATCAGCAGCGTCGTCAACAATAACACCTTTACGATTTGCTTCTGCAATAATTTCATCTTCTTGTGCTTTTTTAGCTTTAAATTTTGCTACAACTTTTTGATTATAGGTTTTAAATGCACTTAAACCTTTAATTATAATATGTAAACCACCTGTAATACCTGCACCTTCTAGTGCTTGTTTTAATTTAGTTACAGCTACACCGTCATCTTCTGTATTTAAAAAATCAAACACCGGGTTTTGTAATGATGGGTAACGCGCTACTAATGTTTCAATTGCTGTGCCGTCTTCTGGATCAAATGCTGTAACATCGGCTACTGCACCAGCTGCTAGTTCTAAGCCTAAACCTTGTTTTGCTTTTTGTACAAATGTTTTCCCAAGACCAATAAATTTTGATGGATCTTTTACTAATAAAGGCAATTGTTGTAATCCTTTTTTAGCAAAACCATAATTAGAAAAAAACGCTACAATATCACTATTTAAATTTGCTATTGTACCTTCCTCAGTTTTTAAAATATCAGGAGTTAAATCAATACCAGTTTCAGGAAAATATTCTTTATGTATTAAATCTTTATCCCATTTACCGGTAGATACATATTGATAAGCATTTTCACCTAATGAAATCCAAGGATTAATTGCTAAGTTTACAAATTCAGCAGTACCTTCTGCACCTTTAAAAAAACCTTCAGCAACACCCCTACTACCTTCAACAAATTCAGAAATAAAACCTGTTTCTTTTTCTAGCTCTTCATTTTGTTCTTCAGGTAAATTCCAAGTATATTGTGTAGTAGTTTCGTTTGGTGTTATATTACCCCACTGATATTTTTCGGTCATTCAGTTGTAGTTCCTTTAATCCAACCTAGTTTGCGCATTAATAATTCTTGTTGCATTAAAAATGTCATTGGATCTTTTATACCGTAAAGTTCCATAGCATCGCGTATTGCGCCGCCTTTTACAGTGTCATCATTAAAAAGTTCCAATTGTAATTGTGCTTCTTCATAAGAACTAAACATTAATGGGATATTAGCAATACGTTCAGATTCTTTTTTTGATTTATATTCACCTAAATTAAAGGGTGCTATATCTTCACCAAATCTGATATCATAATAGTTTTTAATTTCTTGTCTTAATGAATTTGAAAATGTACGTATTCTTGTCATGTCGTATTCATCATCAGAATCAAGACCTGTTTCTTTAATATAATCTATCATAATTTGATTAAATGCATCACCAGCAAAATTACCTTTTAATTGAGCTTGCGGATCATACTTTGCCAATGGTCCACCAGTCATATCATTTACTAATAAGTTTTTTTGATCATTTACAAATTCTACAGATAAAATTTCAGATCTACGTACTTGCATTAAATTATCGTGTGCTTCACTTTCCGAATATAATTCTTGCTCTAGTTCTGCCCAATCTTTTGCTGTTTGTGCATTAAATAAATTTGAACCATTACTGCGTTTATAATTTTTAACCTGGTTTAATATAGAAAATGCAGCATCATAATTAGCATCTGGTGATCCTTTTACTGCATACTTTTCAATGACTGATTGTGCTGCACTTAATGCAATTGCATTAAACTCATCACCCGTTAAACCAGCAATAAGTTTTGCGTTTGCACCTTCTGTAGTTAATGTATCAATAAAATTATTTGTAATATTTGTAGTTGTTGTTTTTTTATCTTCTTCAGTTGCTGGAGTATCACCAGCAGTTTGAAAATCATAGCTTGTACTTTGCGTAAAAATACTATTTTCTAATGAATCTACAATTACATTTTCTAGGTTTTTTGATAATACATCTTTTTGTCGTTGTTGTATAAATGACGTATAAGATGAACTTAAATTTGCATTAGCAGATGTTACAACACCATTTAAACCTTTTTTAAAAAAGTTACTTTCTTTTTCAAGTGCTGTATTAAAATAATCAACATCATATTTAGTAGACCATTCATTAAATAGTGAGCCGTCTTTATCTTCCCATTCTGAATTAGCTGCAATATTACTATTAATCCAGTTGTTCATTGCTAAACCTTTTTGTGTACTAAATTGTATGCCGTGATTTTTACCTTTAATGTTATCATAAACTGACTGCCAATATGGTGATTGTGTGCCGTCTAATTGACCTTTTGCTACTGCGTCTGCGTAAGATTTAGCTTCTGTTTCACGTGCTTTAACTAATGCATCTCTATCTGTTTTTTCAGTAATTTGTTCACCTTTATAATCTGCATAGGCATTTAAAGCTGGTGTAGCATAATTTTGTAATGTTGTAGCTAAGTCGCGTAATGGACTTTTACCTACTTGTGGTGCTCCTGAAAATGTACTTTGATATCCCATTATACTTTACCGTAATCGCCTTTCTTATATCTTGATGTTGATTCAACAGCCGCACTGCCTGTTTTAATAGCTAAGTCTAACATACTTGGTTTGTTAACTGCTGGTAAATTATTATAAACTCTTTGCATTGCTGCAAATGCATCAGAACGCGCAAATGCAAATTGTTGGTTTGACGTATCAATACCTGCATCAATAATGTTAGTATCTAAATCAGCATCAAAACCTACATCGCGTAGTAAAGCAACAATTTCACCTTTACCTTCACCTGCATTATTTTGAGCTGTAGCTAGTGCTGCACGCTTGTCTCTAGCAATAGCAAACTTTTCTGCTGCTGCTTTTTCATTTGATGCAATACGTTCAGCTTCAATTCTAGTTAAATCTTCACCGTATGCAGTATTAGCACTTTTTCTAGCAGCTTCATTTGATGCTGCCGTTGCATTTGCTTCATCTTGCTTTGCTTGATAATCTGCAAACGCTCCAACTGCTTTAAAGCCAAAGTTAGCTATGGCCATTGATACTGGATCACACATTTTTTTTCCTCATTACTAATAAAAATTCTTCGTTGTTCACTCCATATTTATGTTTTAAAGATGGTTTAAATCCACAAAATTGTAACCACTTTAAAGTTTTCCAATTGTCAGGATATACCCAATTATAAATATAATCGTATTTTTCATTTAATAGAGCCACCCAACTTTTGCATTCTCTAATAAATTGTTTTGTATCAGCATTTAAGTTATCACTTGAAAGTAGCCATACTACACCAAATTTTTTAACAAATGGGCAATCAGATATACCAAACATAGCAACACATTGTTTATTGCTTCCTACTATTGAAAATACTTTTGAATTTTTTAATTGAAACGCAGATAATAAACCTTCTAATGGCTTTATATTATGTGATATTTTAATTTCGTTTATATCTTGCTCTCGCATATTATTACTTAAATATACTGCATCTTTTAATGTGGCTTGTCTTACATATCCCGTCATGCTCTGCGCGACCTTCTATGATAAAAACTTTCAATTTCAGCAGCAACTAAATGCATAGGTAAAAACGAATCTGTTTCTACAGTCACAGTATGTTTTGTGTTTTCTGCTTGCACTGGTACTTTAAATGTACCTGATACAATTGGTGGAGAATCTATTTCAAAAGAAGAATCTGAAATTATTTGGCCGTTCATTGTGTAACTTCTTTCATCACGATCTATAGGTTTAATTTTTACTTTAAAAAATCCTGTATCTTCATAATCAAAAGACATAGTACGCACTTGTAAGCGACCAGATGTTACAGATAATTGACCACCATTAGGTGATTGTTCTTTTATATACACAGTTGATAATTGATATTTAGAAGTAAACTTAGTACCAAATATAGCATTAGGAAAATTACCTACAGCATAATATGTGGCACCAGAATTACTTAATGATAAGTCAACACCTGTAGCAGCATCAACTGCAAATAAATTTGCACGTTCACCATATGGTGACGTGTATGTTGTTTTGTTTGTTGCAGCATCATAAGTTCCAGTTAATTGTACTTTATGATCTAAAGCTATATTAAAATCTAAATTAGTATCAGGTAAATTTTGTAAATCTATTGAGTATAATTTACAGTCTTGTAAATCGTTAGCTATTAAATATAATGTACTTTCAATAACCATACCACCTAAAATTTGTACACCATCAAATATCCATTTTGACCATGATGCTTGTATTTTTTCATTACGATCCCAAAAGTATTTATACACATACATTTCTTTCGCATATGTAGGATTTACATTAGAGTTAACAGTATAAGGTGAAGTTGATTCACCATTAATAGTGTCGTACGGAAATACAATAATTGTGTCTTCCATTGGACATGCAAGCATTGAAGTTATTTTGTTTGGAATATAACTTGATACACCAGCAGTAATATTTACGGAATCGTTTGTTAACGTATCATTATCAGCATAATATTCTCTAACAGCACTAAAAGTTCCTTTTGTTTGTACAAAATATGCGTAGTTACCAATTGAAATAGGTGTAACATCATCATTATGTTCAAATGTTGTTGTAGCTTGAATAGATGCATTAGTCGGCGTAAGCGCACCTTGATCTGATTTTAAAACAAATTGTGTAGTGTCGGAAAACAATAGCAATTGTTCGTTATATGACATTGCGTGTTTTAATGTTGATACTTGAGTTGATGATGCTGCAATATCAATAGTATCAGTATCTAAAGAATCTGTTCCTGTAGTTTTAAAGAAATTATAAAATTCTCCATTTTCACTAAATATAATATTTTCTTGTGATAAAAATCCTAGTCTATTTTTATAAAACGTAACATTATTAATTGTTTTGCCTACAAAGGTAGGGTTTGGATTAGTTGTTTCATCACCAGATATGCGTTGATTCCAGGTTAACTGTTGAAATGTAAAAGTGCCATCATTGTTATTGACTAATGCATGTGGCATTGTAGCCGCATCAAAACCTAAAACAACTCCAGGTCCAATAGTTTCTTTCCAAATACCTTCTTGTTGAAACGATACATAATAATCCGAGTATGTATCACCTTCATCACCTGTAATTTTTACAACACTATCTGTTGGTGCATAAAATGGTAAATCTTTAAAATCTTGTAACTCATCACGTACAACATACATTGCTTGCCCACCAAAACCATCTGAAGTATTAATTGTGTAATCAGAATTACCATCAGTAGGTTTTATATCTAAAGTTGATGTATAAATTGTTGTAGTAAAATAATTTGTTATACCGCTATAATTTTTTAAGCCTTGTGTAGTGCTTAAATTTGCATCTGTGTCTGTTCTATATGTTCTAAATCCAATATCATCTGCAGCACCATTCCAAAATGTTGATGATGTGCCAAAGCATAATATATCAGCTATTTTTTTAGTATCTCTAAATGCCGCATCTGTATTAAAATCATTACCAGATGGCATTTGAAACTCAACACCAATTTCATACGCCATACTCGGGTGTTGTAATTTTACTTCATAACTTCTTCCATAATTACTTTGTTTTACATAAACTAAACCACGCTCAATTTTTGCAGCACTAGTAGCTGTAGCCATTGCTGGTGTTATTGATTTATTAACAACAAATGTAAAATCTGCAACAGTAACAAATTTAAAATTTTCTTTTGGATTTGTAGATGTTAAATATGCATTACCATTTGGAAAAGTAACAGTTTTGTTTACACCAGATAAATTCCAAACTTTAACATTTTGGTTTGTAAACGCTGTAATAAAAGCTGTATCTGCATCACGTTGCACACCGTGTATCGCAGCATTAGTTGGATATACATTACTTGAATCTAATGTTGCAGTGTAATTTAATGCTGGTCTTTTTGATAAGCCTTCAACTAAACGCGATTGTGCGTTTTCTTGTAATTCAGCTTGTGTTGGATTACGCTGTGTTGATGTTTGTTGGCTAACACCATTAATTAAATTGGGTATACTTTGTGATATAACAGGCATTAATAACTTCTTCTTTGTGTACGGTTAATAATATTAAAAGTAGAATTATTGCCGGTAAGAATATTATAATCACCATTAGCAGCATCAGAACGTTCCGCATTAACAATTGCTTCTGCTTCGTCTTCTTGTGTAAATCCTGCTAATTCTTTTGATCCTAATACTCTTGCTTGAAATTTTCTACCAGCTTTGCAAACAATTAATTTTTTTGCGTATTCAGGAATATGTTCAAAATGTTGTACAGCTATTTCATCAACAGACATTGCAGCTGTAAAAATATCTGTTTTATTTTTTAAGTCGTATAAAAATCCATTACGTAAAGTAATATCATATTGTAATTTTGTTTCTTGGCTTGCATCTATTTGCACTACATTACTAGCAACAGGTATTTTATTATCACTATCTAATGCTAGAGTTTTATTGGTTTCAGTATTAAAATGCCAACCACGAGACTGCACTTCAACATTAGTCTCATCTAAAATTTGTATCGCCATTGCCACATCAACACCGGTATTTCCTGTTATGCTATTTACTGGTGCTTCTCCTATAATACTTAATAAAGTATTAACGGCTTGTAATTCAGTTGTTCCTGTAATTCTAAATGTCATTTTAATCCTTAATAAAAAAGGAGGACCATAAGATCCTCCTTGTTAACAAATAAATATTTAAGCTTACGCTTCTTTAATACCTACTGCTGCTTCTGGTCTTAATACACCATGTCCCATGGCATATTTAGCAACCATAAGTGTTCCTTGTCTTCTGATGTCGTATTCCATCTCAGTTGCAAGGTCCATTAGCTTAACAGTACCAGCCGCAGACGGATGGCATACTAAAGCTACATAATTAGCTAAGTTAACTTGTTGTGGGTTAGATCCGCCTTGTGTAGCTGATCCACCGTCAACACCAGTGTTAGATGATAAATCAGAAGCTACGAAATGAGGTGTTGGTACTAATTCAATACCAGCCACTTTCATTACACGACCTTCTGCAACACCACCATTATTACCACCTGTAAAGTCAACGTTAACTGCGTTAGTAGCATTTGCTAATTTGTAGTATTCTTCTAACCTTAAGAAACACTTTCTACCTTCTTTTGGTACATAGTGTGAATCTAAAGCTGAAGCTGCATCAAAAAGCTCGTCAATAAGCGCATTAGCAGCAGTTGATGCTGTTGCTGACGCAATACCAGTATTTGTTAATACTGTGCCTGCATCACCACCAGAAATATTTGCTGATCCTTGTGCTGCTTGACCAATAGTTTGTAAAATGTGCTTATCTTTTTGGAAAGCTAAAGCTCTTCCAATTTCGTTTGAGTATGCACTTCTTACGTCCCAATGATTTTTTGCTTCTTCAATATTTGATAAGAAAGCTGAACTTACAAGTAAATCATTAATTGTAATAACTTTCTCATTGTGGTTTACATCTGTCCCTGTAATTTCAGAACCAGGTGTATGATAAGCAGCAGCTATTCTTCCCATTACTGGAAATGATGCTGACTTACCGTTAGAGATAGATCTAACCATCTCTGCGCCTTGCGTTACACTAGATCTTTCAAAAGCTGTGAGTACTTCTCCTGAAAAGACTTTGAGAAATAACGCGTCTTCACTACCGGAGGCGTTTACCTTACCGATACTTGCTGGACTTGCATTTGCCATTTTTTATCTCCTTTGATAAAATGTTATTATTATTTCTAAAGCTTCACATAATCTAGTTTACATAAATCAAGATTATCCTCCTTAGAGGGTCAAGTTACTTTGACTTATTATGTTTCGCAGTTGCCACATATTGTATGTCGCACAACTATGATTTTTTATTTTTACTTGCGAAATTTCTGGCAGCCGCGACACTACCAAATCCCCATTTTTTAAGCGCTAATGCTTTTCTAGTAGGACGACCTTTTGCATCTTTCATCGGTCCTTTCATACCAGCAAAGCGCGCAGCAAATGAAACTCTTCTTGGATTAGTTCCTTTGCTTACTGGTGCCTTAACACCAAACTTTTTTCTTCCGGCAGCATTTAATCCACCGGAAGGACTTTTATATTTTTTAGCAACCATTACTTTTTGTTTTTCTTTTTAGGAAATCCTGCTTTCATATTGGCATAAGCTTTTGAAGAAATAGTGCTATTCTTTTTACTTCTACTAGTGCCTGCTTTTTTACGAGCATTGATATTAGCGTAAAGACCTTTTTTTGGCATATCTATTATTTCCTATTTCTTTTTTGCTTTTCCGTAAGACATTTTCTTACCAGTTTTTTTCGCAGCTGATTTAGCGGCTTTCATTCCGGACTTAGTATACGGATATTTTTTATTTCCGACTTTTGGCATTTTATTCTCCTATAAGTTTGATTTTGATATTTTATCTTGCACAGCGTTTCTAAAGGCGTCATCTGTACTATAGCGTGGATCTTTCATTGCAGCAGTTACTTGTGCCCATGATTCATATCCACCAGGTGCATTAGAGCTAGCTTTGCCTGATATTAAGTTTGGCTCTGATCCGTTAGCTGTATCAAATCTTGCTTTAAGACCTGTTACAGCAAGTTTAACAGCTTCTAAATCTCCACTGTTAACTGTTTTGTTAAACGCATTTATTTCAGTTGGATTTAAAGCATCTTTTGCCCATGAAGTAATTTCATTATAAGAATCTGCGCCACCAACTTCGTTTTTAATTGTTGTTTGTAATTGTTGTGCAATTGCTTCTTGTCCCTGAATAAACGAATCAACATAACTTTTTGGTATTCCGGCTTTTTCTAAGGCCTCATATGATTTTGTATCTAGTTCGCCTTTTTGATTATATTCTTCTTGCAATGCAGTCATATCAAGACCTGCACTTTCGACAGCTTTTTCAGCTGCATCAATTTCTAAAGTATCTTTTGCTGGCTCTTCTTTAACTGGCTCTTCTTTTGGTTTGCCTATTTTAGATTCTAATTCAGAATATGACTTTGCCATTTCTTCTGGCGTAGCAAATTTTTCTGGCAACCATTCTGGTCTTTCAGATTTTGTTTCAGCTTGTGGCTGTTCTTCAGTTATTGGTTTTTCACTAACTGTTTCTTCTTGTTTGATTTCAACGGCTTCAACCATTATTCATCTCCTGTTGTTGCGCAACCATATCAACAACCTTATTTGCAACTCCTGGAGCTGCTTGTTGCATTGTCTGATTTAATTGAGCTTGTTGCATTTGTTCTTGTTGCGCCTGTTGCTCTTGCATTAATTGTTCTGGAGATTTAATTAAACCTTCAGTATCAATGCCATGACCTGTAGCAATACGTTTAATTAAGTCTGTAAGATTTAACATTTGTACTACTTCAGGATTCATTTGAGCAATGGCACCTATTTCTGCCGTGAATTCTTTTAACTTTTGTAAATCATTACCTCGACCTAAAGCTTCTACACCAGTAATAATTGTAGGTCTTACTGTGCCTTTAGGTAGTTTAGGTATAGATCCTTTAGATGACATACGTTGCATTAGTATTCTAACTAAAGGTAATTGAAACTCTTGTGATAATAATGAATAAACACCACCAAGTGCTGTTTCTAATTCATTAGCCATATATCTTATTTCTTCTGCGGTAACTCTTTCTGCATTTCTTTGCACTGCAGAATTTAATAAAAATGCATAAGATAATCTTTCTTCAAACTTTTGTATAGCTTCTGCTACAACTCTTAAATCATATTGTTTTTCAACTTGTAATGTTGATACATCATCTTTTGATCCAGTAATAATATCACCATTACCAGCCGTTGATAATTCATTTTTCTTTGTTGATGAATTTGGTCTTACCATAAATACAACTTTTGATGATGCTGCAGCACTTTCTACTAGTGCTTGTGATAAACCTTCTAATGATTTTAAATCACCTAAATATTCTTCAACATATCCTCTACCATAATCTTCATTATCTACACGCACCATACGTAGACATTGCCAAGGCATATTATCTTGAGTGTATGTGCCAATTGAATTAGGTAATTTGTAACCGTTTGCTTCTTGACAAACATAAAACTTTTTATTTGGTAATAACGAAACATGTGTATACAACTCAACTGTATCTGTTGATTCAACTTCATCTTGATTTTTTAGTATTATTTCTCTGTCAGCTTCATTAAATGTTAATGGTGAAACTGTTTCTTTAACAACTATTTCTAATAAATTACCTTCTGGATCTCTTCTACATACATATTGTGATAATGGAAAAACACGCATATTATTTTTCTTAGGCATATAAACTAAAGTATTTCCTGTTATAACTAAGTGCTTTAAAGCTTCAAATACAGGGACACGTATTGCTAGCTGTTCAATTTCAGACATAACTTCACGCTCAATTTTACCTAATGATTTTTCTATTTCAGTTTTAATTTCTGGTTGTTGATCCATTTCTTCTTTGGTATTGCCATCAACATTTAATCTAAAAAATGGTTGATTAGGTGGAAGTAATAATAATAAAAGTTTACTTGCTAAATTATTAACGCCTCTAGCACCGACTGATTGATACGGTGTATATAAATCAGATGTGTGATTTACACCATCTTCAGGCAATAACGCAGGCAATGTTAGTTCTGAACATTCGCGACCACGATTTAAATAGTGTTCACGATATTCGGACATATCATTATAACGCTGTTTTGCAGTTTTATCTGAATACATAATTATTTTTAATTAGGGATTTCAAGACCGGCAGAAGCAACAGGAGCAGAATTAATAGAAGTTTGTAGTTTTTTAGTACCAACTTTATTCTTTTTAATTGCTTTTGTTTCTTCTTCATCGGCTATCTCAATAGTAGGAGACATATCTTCAATTGGTTGCGATGGCACAGGCTGCTTAGGTGCAGGTGCGGGTGATGAATTTGAGCCGCCAAAACACATATTATTATTTCCTTTCTTTATTTATTTAAAAAATTGTTTTACTTTGTATTTAACTCTAGGAACGAAAAAAGTTTTGTTCAATCCAGTTTGCATACGCGATGCTAATTCCGCATTATTTTTAGGCGCTGGAATAGTTAAATCAGGTTGTTTATTTTTACTATTATTACTGTTATCAGGATTATTATTAGTAGACGAGGTATCTGTTGCTGTTTGTTCTTCCTCTTTTGGGTCAAACACATTGCCATTATTATATTCTAAAAATGGGTTTCTTACAGGTGTAGAATTACTACTTCCTAAGCACATTTTCGTCCTTTCTATTTTTCAGT
>Ga0070746_10001321_pt1 | contig 14897 bp, 9 predicted proteins | sample VirMetDEL_Mar_21_FD_77016 | JGI IMG/M metagenome (GOLD analysis project Ga0070746, IMG submission 77016) | Aqueous microbial communities from the Delaware River and Bay under freshwater to marine salinity gradient to study organic matter... | ecosystem: Environmental > Aquatic > Marine > Coastal... | reverse complement strand
TGTAAGGTATCCTGTAGTTGTAATCCCAGAAGCACTTATATTACCTTCAACAGTTAATTTTTCAGAAGGAGTAGCAGTACCAATACCTACTTTATCTCCAGACTGTGGGTTAACTTGTAATAAGTTATCGTCGCTACTTCCTTTAATTTGGAAAGCTTGATCATCATTTGCTGTGTTAAAAATAGCACCTCCTTCTGCTAAAAGTTGAGCTCCATCATAAGTAAAGATACTACTTCCCTCAATTGTATTAGAATTTGTAAATACAGCAATTTGGTTATCTGATGGAGTACCTGTGGTATTTACATTTCCTTTACTTGCTAATGATGCAGAAACATCTACAAATCCAGGGATTGATAATGAACCCGTTATATCAACACTACCAGTAAACTGGTGGGTGTCATCTTGTGTATCACCAAAAATTGTAGAGCCACTACTAAATGATTGGGTCATATAAGTAACAGAAGATGAAACTATATATTGGTTTGCAGTTATATTACCACCAACTATAAGATCACCATTAATATTTACATTTTTCGAAGCTGTAATATGTCCTGTTATTCGAGTATTTCCTCCTAATAATAAAGCTTCATTAGTATCACTAATACTGAGTTTATCACTATCATTATATCCAATAACGAGCACTCCATCATTATCGGCGATGTATCCTGAATTTCCTGCAATAGTATCTCCAAAAATTAACCCAGCATCTGCAGTTATCGTTCCTTGTGGAATAAACACATGTGTAGAATATAAATCACCACTTGAACTTATGTCTCCTGATGCTGTTATGTTATTTACAACAATACTAGGAGTACCTGTTAAATTAGATGCTAAAGTTGAAGTTCCTGTTAAGTTACCTATAAAAGAACTAGCACTTACATTACCCGAAGCTGTGATATTTCCGTGTAAATCTAAACCTGTTTGACTAAATATAGTATCAAATCCTTCACCAAATGTTAATTTTATATTTTCGTTATAATCATCAACAGTAAATACAGTTTCGTTATCACTAAGTGAAGGATCGCCTAACCTTATAATATTAGCATTTAAATTATCACTAATATCAAATGCTAATCCAACTTGAGATCGTATGTTTACTGGATTATTACTACTTATATGTAAACTACCAGTTAATTCTAATTTTGATCCATTAAATGATAAATTTTGTTCTGCATTTAATGTATTATCACCATTTGACGTAATAATTCTATTATTAGCATCATTATTGATAGAGATAGTATTACTATATGAAGATGTTGTTGCTAATGAAGCAGTACCAGAAAAATTTTGAGCTGATAAGGTATCGTTGTCAAAATTATAAGTAAGGCCGCTATCAGGTTGTATATATAAAGTATTAGTTGGTTGGTTTCCTAAAAGTATATCAACACTGCCACCAGAAATATAATCGTTGATTTCAACTTTGTCAGCTAAAGATGCAGTGTTTGCATTAATTGCTAAAGTTGCTAATGAAGCTGTACCTTCAAAATTTCCATAAAAATTAGTTGCATAGATATCCCCACTGGCAGAAATATCGCCACTAGCTGTAATATTATTTAAAATCGCATTCGAACCCGATACGATTACTTTTTTCCAATTTGGCATACAATACTAATTCTATCGCGGTTAGATACGAACAATTCGCCTACTTCCCTTACATTTAAAGGCCAACAATAGTGTTCTGTGATACCTATTACTTGGTTTTAACTTCCTGAATGGATCCTAATTTATCTTCAAATTTTCTTAATAAACCAGAAACAACGTGGGCGTCTTTACCCATAATTTGAGTTTGGTTGATTGCAGCAATTGCAAATTGAATTTCTTGAGGTTCTAATCTAACTTGTAACATAACTATTAATTTTTATTTGTTATATATACATATAAAAGAAAAAGCACTCAATGAGCGCTTTAACTAAATTTATTTATTTTTTATTATGGTAAGTAAATGTATAAACCACCATCTGTAGTGTCTGAAGTATCTACATACATCATACCATACCATGAAGCATTCTCTGTACCAAAATCTGATGGATCGCCTGTAGGTGCAGCTGCTGAAGATGATACTGAAACAACATATTGTTTTGGTGTTAGTGCTGTATCATTCCAATTAACCGTATTTGCTGGGTTAACAGCCCATCTATTAGCATTAGCATCAAAGTATAGTGCGGTTCCTACACCATTACTACCTGATTGAACTATAATACCACCATCTTTAGTACCTGTAGATCCACTAGCTAATAAGATAAATTGATCAGATACGTTTAGGTTTTCAGTTTGGATTGAAGTAACAGTACCTTGTACAATTAAGTCACCTGCAATACTTGCTGAACCTGCGATATTAACAGTACCATTAGAGGCACCCATGTTAATATTAGTTGCATCTCCACCAAAGTTAAGTGTTGTAACATTAGTGTTAAAGAGGTCATAATTAGTAATACTTGATTCAACTGATATACTACTAGTACTAATAGTTAATATATCCAAGTTCGTATTAGGACCGTTGAGCTTTAATTCAGAAGTAACAACATTATAAGTAAGTCCAGCATTATATGATCCGCTGGTATAAGCTAATTGCCCGATGGATGCTAAAGGATTAGTTTCTGAAAGTATTATAGGTCTATCAACACTAGTAAATGCTTTATTAATTACAACTTTATTAGCAAATGAAGCGGTACCTGTTAAAGTATCAGCTGTTACACTATTAAATGTTACATCATCTGTAGAAGCACCAATTGTAATTGTATCACTACCATTACTTACAACTGTTAACCCAGCAGTTCCAGAGACAAAATTAAGTGTACTATCTTGACCGACATCAAAACCTCCATCAGATCCAGAAACATATATTCTAGTAGAACCACTAATAGCAGAAGCAATTTGAGCTGAACCTGATATTACACCACCTCCTATATTTCCTTGGACTTGGGAGGCAGATATAAATCCTTGTCCTTGCCATGAACCACTAATATCAGAAGCGATAGCTGTTGACGATGAAATAAATCCAAAATCAGTAATCTGTTGTGAACCTGATATTAAGCCATCTGGGATATCAGTTAATTCATTCCAACTACCTGCTCCTCCTCCGATAGAACCATCAGCTATTTGTCCACTTAATGTTCTACCAACATACTGATAAGCTGAAACGAATACATAATTACTAGTATTGCTAACTTCAACTGGAGTTTTACCAGGTAAGAAAGATAAAATACCTGTTTTATAGTCAAATACATAAGACGTATTAATAACATTTGTTGCTGATGCTGCATCTGTACCTACTGTGACTTGGATTCTATACCCTGGTGTTGCACTTTCAGCTGTATTTAGAGAATTATCTGAAATTATATATTTGGGAGATATAAAGTTGGTTTGTTGACTTGAAGTAATTAATTGATCATTAAATACTGCGTCGTCTGATCCAAATCCATCATCTTCTACAAAGAACCAAGTACTTCTACCTCCTTGGTTACCTCTTCTAAGTTTTTTTCTGTACCAATATTTTAATACAGCAACATCATCTTCGGTTGCAATAGTAGGATCAGTAGCACTAGCAGAAACTATACCTAAATCTTGAGTTGATCCGCTATAGGGTAATCCAGCACTACTAGTAGGAATATATCTAAAATCAGTATATACTTCATTTGCGTTTATATCAAAAGGAGATACAAAAGCTTCTGTTGTAAGAGTTATATTTTCTGAAGTATATCTTTTATCTGATAGCTTCTTTACTGAGTATGATGCGCTTATAAATGACATTGCTTATATTTTATCTTTATATTAATTATTAAGTAGTAGATACTGCGATAGATTCTAAAGTATTACCCGGGGTTCCTGTGTATCTAACTAAGAGATAAATTTTAGAATAAGTACTATTAATTACTTGACCTGCACCTGCAGCTAAGTTTAAAGTAATTGCAGTTGATGTAGCTGAGGCATCACCCCAATTAGATGTAACATCAACAGTATCACTAAAGGGATTATATTGGTTACTAGTTGCTTGACCTAGAGAAACATCACCATTATCACCAGTGTCATATCCATTACCTACATCATATATTTTAGGATTTCCACCTCCTAAGTTATTTAATTGATATTCTAATAAAACACCAATACCAATTTTATCAGCAGTAGTAGTAGATAAAGGAACAATATTTGTTGTACTATTAAAGGTTAGTACTAAATTAAGTGCCGTTCCTGATTCTCCTGTATCGAATTCTCTTAAATACCACTTATAATCGGTATCAGAATAATTACCTGTCGGATACCAATATCCATTTGATGATTCAGGGTTAACTAAGTAACCAGGTTTAACTTGAAGACCACCACCATTTCCTAATGTTAATCTTGAACCTGAATCCCAAGCATTAGAATTAGCTAAATCAGTAGTAGCTTCAATTGGTCTTCTGTACTTTTCACCTCCAAAATATTCTGTAGAAGTTGAAGATTCTTGACCACCTGGGGCTGTATCATCTCCATCCTTAGACATAAATACGGACATGGCTCCTGAAGCTGCTGGTTGACCAAATGTTCCTGCTGTGTGATATGCTTTAGTTATATTATCACTGGTAGTAGTATTATTATACTTTCTGATAGTCATAGTAAGACCAAACCCAGTGTCAGTAGGGGTAGATCCTTCTAGTTCATTAGTTTGGTAATCTATCGTGCTAGCAACAACTAGAGCATCATGAAATAATATTTTACTATCTATTGGAGGGATAACACCAGGGCTTGCTTGGGAATTTAAAGTAACGTTCCATATATTTTCGTAACCAGTATTTATAGTGCCACCTTGGGCTCTAGATCTAAGAGTAGATAGTTGTGATATAGTGTGAGTAATTCCAATATCATCATCTATAGTTAGTTCACCTATATTACTACTACCCCCATAAAATAAAGGATCAAACATTCCGCTAGCAGTAAAGTTATTTATTCTATAACCAATCTGATTTAAATAAGGTGCTCCTGATAATGAACGAGAAGCTGCAGTAATCATATCAGCGGTTCCTGTGTTTATAGTAATTGTGTTATCTGAGATATCAGATGGGTTTAATGGAGTTATAAAGAAAGTATCAGTAGCATTATTAGTGTTAGTAGCTGCTGTAAATGTTCCTCCAATAATATCCGCTACATCAGTTGAACCTGTAGCTATACCGACTTTAATATCGTGGTAGCGGTAGTACCCTGATGCACTGATAGATGTAAAGTCTTCTCCACTTGCTTTGAATCTTCTATCAGTAATTAAGGGGAAATTAGTAAATTGGGCTTCTTGGAATTGTGGGGGAATAACTGTTGGGTTACTAGTATTAATAGTAGCAACTGTTACTCCATTAGTAGTTCCTGCCCCATTTTGAATTGTTTGGAAAAATGAACTTGTAGTAAACGTACTATTTTCATCTGGGTTAGCATCAGCTTGGTTATCACTAAAAGATTGCGACGCCATAGCAAATACTGTAAAGTTTGTATCTTTAAGCCCAGCATCAAATAGGGTTGAGGGGCTTGGTAGTGAGTCTAATCTAATTCCAAAATCATCATGCGATTGAGAATATTTAGTAACATTTACATTACCTAATATAGCATCACCAGCACCATCATTGAATCCTTTAGTATCTAAATATAGAACAGTTGAGTCAGTATAACTTTGTGGGATATAAGCATTAGTCCAGTATGAGGCAATTGGAGATGAAGGTTTATTTTCTGGTTCTACATTGGCCCCAGCGAAATTTGTAGAATTAGGAGTAGGGCTAGATACATCAATAAAATTATTAGCAGCTGATGAAGCACTCATTAAACCTAACATAGTTCTTAAAATTTCAGATACATCAGTGTTAGCATTATAATTACTAAATATAGAACCATCTAAATTAGACCCCCAAGCTAAGCTGTTGGGGTGACCAACGTTATGGTTACTAAAATATGCTGATTGACTGACAACTAAAGCATAATTGCTATTTACAGCAGAAGCTCCTCTAGTTTCAGTTGGAGCAGTGTCAGGAGAAGGTTGTAAAACTGATCCGGTTATATAGATACTTTTTGGTGTTCCGTTTCCTGTATTAGCGAAATCTCCTTGGTCTACAAATACACCACCTCCTCCAGCAGCTGAGGATGTATATGCTAAGTAGCCAGTGGTAGGATTAATAACTACTACTTTATTATTACCATCTGAACTTTCAGGTAAACCACTCGCAGTGATATTTCTAACTTCAATTGCTGAGCCTGAGACTAGTACTTTTTTCCAATTTGCCATTTATCTTAGTCGTTTATGGTTTGTAATATATTTTGAAGCTTAAGGGCTATATTATATACAACTTGTATATCACGCCCTTTAAAATCGCTATTTGCTATTAAGTTTAACATATATCTTGCTTCTTCTATTTCAAAAATTTGATTTGTTGTTAATTCATTATTATTTTCTAATACTTCACCAACATTTAAATCAGATTTTTTATTAAATTTTATTTTATTCTTTAATTCTTCAAATGTAGCCATAACTTAATTTTGTTTTAACATTTATACATATTAAACCCCTATATAAAAATCATTATTTTTTATTAATAACCCACCTTCTACAGCAGTAGGGAAAGTATTAAAATTTTTTAAAGATAAAACACCATCGTTATTTACAGTAAGTTGGGCTTCAGAAGATTTTTTAATAATAAAAATATCATCAGTTTTAGTATTCCCTATATCAACAGTTAAATATGCATTATTTATTTGAACATTTCGGTCATTTCCATTAATTAAAAGGCCAGGAGTTGTTGTTGTCCAATCATCATCTTGCCCTACATTAGTATTGTTAGTAATGTTTTTAGTAAAACTACCTCCACTACCCCCTGTGGTTCTAACAGATTTAAGTTTTTGACCGGGTTCATCAATAACAGTAGTTGCCTGATTAAGGATTATTTGGGCTTTACTAAAATATCTGGTGTTTTGTTCTTTGAGTTTTTTCTGAACATTATCAGGTACAATGTATCCTTGTAATTTTAAACTAAAATTAGCTCTAACGATTCTACTGTCCTCATTGGTTAATTCATTTATATTATTAAACGAATCAATCATTGCCATAAATTTAAATTTTTCTGGATCACCCCAATATGAATCAGAAGCATAATTAATTGCTTCTATAATTTTATTAAGTTGGGAAATATAATCTGTCCAAATAATACCATTATATGTTAAATTAACATAGTCAGGAACTACAGTTGCTGTGAATTCTTTTTTAGGGATTCTATTATTTAATAAAGCAAACCTATCAAATGGGTTGCTTTTAGTATATTTTTCTTGGTGAGTAATATAAAGTTGAGGAGAATTGGCGTCTAATTTATTACCTAAATCTCTACGTTTTTCAATGCTTTCTCTTTTAAGCATAACAAGAGGTGTTTGTACTTTACCCCCTTTATCTCTATAAAATCCATCTTTTTGAGCTAATTTCCACCTTTCACCTGAACCATAAATTACAGGTACATCAATCATATCCCCATTGGATAAAACTGAGGGTTTTATAATATTTTCAAAATAATAAAATATAGATTCATCAATATTTTCTAATCCTAAATGAAATCCTTCATTGGTTTTAGAATCATTTTTACTAATAATATTTCCTCTATTTTTATTAGGTCTAATGTCAGGACCTAAAGCTATAGCAGGTACATTAGGAGATCCTCCTTGGTCTACTGCAGTATCAACTATAGCTTGTTGTGACAATTCATATTGTCTTGCTACTTTAGGTTTTTTAGTTATTCTGTTAGACATTAGTTATATAGTTGTGTTCTTGGATTAGCATCTGTTTGTTCAACTTTTGTAGTTGTAGGGTATTTACCTGATCTAAATGGAACTGTTTTTAACTGTTCAATTCTTGATTTAGAGGCTTTACAGATAATTGAAAGCGAAACACCAAAATTATCAGTATCTTCATTCATCGAGTAATCTGGGTTTTTACCTACGAAAAATTGATTTTCTACAATACTATTGAATTCAAAATAATCGTTATTAAACAAAACTATATCACCAATTTCTGGGACAATATTTTTTTCGACCAATGTTGCTCTTAAAAATGCAAAGGTCATTTGTTGAGTCATATCTGGACCAAATTCACTTTCATTCCAGACTTGATCATCTTTAGTAATTAAAGAAGGAATTAAAAGTGGTTCATAATATACTTTTTTATCAGATTCACCATAAACATTAGTTTCACTATCTTGAAGAACAAATTTATAGTAACCAATTTCAGTCTGAATAATGTCATTAATCAGTTCTTTGTTCATTGTTCTAAACAATGATATATCTCTATTTCCTCCAAATAATGGCATTATATTCTAGTTAAAGTATCTGGTTTAAAAATTACATGACGCAAACCATCTATTCTTTTATTAGCATCTCCTTTTTTACTTTGTAGCATTGTAGTTTTAAAAAAATCTAAATCTTTTTTAGCATCTAATCCACCTAAAAATTTAAGTGTTGCAGTATGAACTTCTTTACCGTCAGTTCTTCTACGATTTTTAGCTTCCATTTCCTCAGGTGTATTTACATTTACAGTTGTAATTTTACGTATACCTCTTACACCATCAAGTACATCAGTAAAGTTAGTATCTTTATCGGTTACAAGAACCACATCTACAGAAAATAAAGATATGTCTTCTAGTAATATGTCTTTTAATTTAATCATTAGTAAACGTATATTGGATAAGGAACTTTTGTAAGAATATCTTGAGTATTTTGTGAAATTGTAGCTTCACGCTCCATATATTTAATTCTTGAAGATTCTTCAAGCATAACTTTTAGTTCATCAATAAGTGCAGTTTTTTCAGCTGCGGCTTCACTTCTTAAATCAGCAGCATTTGTAGTAACTTCAGCTCCAGGAATTGGAACTGTTGAATATTTACCTCTTATACTCGCTAACATTTCTTTGGTAACAGCTAAAGTATAACGGAAGATCCATTGTCTACCAGGAGCATTTATGGATTCATAATTTATGTTAACGTATGGGACATTAGATACATCTGTAATTAGGTTTGTAGCTGTGTTTCTAATTACGTTATTTCTATCTTCTTTAACTATATAGTCAAAGTATAAGGTTTCATTCCTTTTAGGGCGAGGGAATAATTTTAATCTATTATTATCTATAAGTTCAAAACTATAAGCTGATTTACGAATCTGGTCATTAAATTCAATGGCTTGGATTTTTAAAGCATCATAATAAATAGGCATTAGCATAAAGTTTACACCAGGAGAATAATTACCAAACCCAAATGTTTCCATCAATGATTGGATTCCTGTGCCCGTACCAGCATAAGGGTCAAAATACCTTGTAATAGCAGGAGGTGCATAGTGGTAAATTCTTTTTACTTCTATGTTATTACCTGATTCATTAACATTTGTCCATAAATCATCTAAATTATATACTTGTTGCGATGCACTAACTGCGATACTTCCGGTTTTATATGCGATATTACCGCCGGTTCCTGCTTCAGTACCGTATTGCTCGGATAATGCAATTATATTGCCTAAATTTGCTTGAACATATTTTTCGTTTAAATCAGCTTCATTTGTACTACCTTCAAGACTACCCATATTTTCGATAATCTTATATTGATATAAGTATTGTGAGTATGTAGTTACAGCTTCTTCAAATGCTGTAAAGAAATTTACAGCCTGTAATTCAATATCAACTATAGGATATCCTAAACGTTGGGCACACCATGTTGCTACTTTATCTGCACTATTTTGAAATTCTGTATCTGTGTCATAGAATCCAAAAGGTGTAGGGTTAGTAGTATTAGAAAATGAGGCAGATCCGGGCCAAATAGAAATAGTTGCCATAAATATTGTATTTGGTTATAAATATAATAAATTTATAAACTAAAATTAACTCCTGTTATTTTTAGTGATCCTGATATTTCTATAGGGTTAGGTTTATTAAAAGGAAAAGAAGGAGTTGTAGGGTTACCAGGCATTTCGGAACCTGAGTTGGGGTAGTCACTTTCAAATATAAAAGGTTTACTTGCATTTGAAGACGTTTGATAAAGTCCTAAATAAAGAAAATTTGATCTCGGATTATTATCGTTTTGGATGGGGACTCCTATACTTTTTATCCATTTTCTAACATCATTTAAATTAGATTCTGGGTATAATTCTAAAAAACATGCTATCATACCTGTTAAACGGGGGGCAGCGTTTGAGGTGCCACCGTTCAATACATTTGCTTGGGGACCTTGAATGCGAAAAGGAATATTACCATGAATGTCTGTGGGGGTAGTAAAATTATATTCATCTTCGTAAAAACTAGTACTCATAAATGATTGGGTATAAGCATTGTTTACACTTTGAGTATTAAAAGGAATATTAAGATTTTCATAAAATGAGCAGGTATGTGTTATAAAATCAAAAGCACTAGTATTTCCTTGATACCCTGCCATTGTAGTGTTTCCCGCAAGTAAATAAGTATCTACTCCTGGACCTCTAACAGTTTGTGCTGTAGTTATACCTTTAAAATCATTTATTGTAAATACTGGGTCACAAACATCTAATAAATTTTCAACAAAAGACAGACGGTCTAAATTAAGTAATCCAGCATTTATTATACTATAATTATCAACTATACTAGGAGTAAAAAATCTTAAGGGTTTATTAGGACCTATATTATGGATTTGAGCTGGATTATTACTTGTAGTGTCAATTTCTATATAAGTATTATATAGGTCATCATCATACAAATCAGCATCATAAAATTCAGTAGTACTAAGATTAGATTGATTTGTTTGGGTGGATAATGAAGTAGTATTTCCTGCTGAAGTAACGACTATAATTCCTGCTTCAGCTAATTCATTATATGCTTGACGTAAATAATCCGCGAAAGGAAAATCATGAGCTCCATTAGTTTTAATTGCAAGTTTAACTGCAGCAAAAGTTTTTCCAGTACCCTGAGGATTATCTATATCTACATCTATAGGATTATCTGTTTCATCACCCACCCAATTAATACCTTTATCAATACCATATTGGTCATAGGGGGCTCCTTTAGTAGAAATATAACCGTGATTAGAATTAATATATCCATTAGTACCTTCAAAAACTGTATTTCCTTTAACTACAATTTTACTTATGTGAGTATTAGGATCAAAACCCCCACTTAATTCAGTTATAAACATTCCTCCAGTAGGTGAGGGATAACCATCTACATTAATAAAATCTTCTAGTGAGCCTGTATATATTTTAGGATTAATAACCCTATAATCTGTAGATTGGGTTATTGATATTTGATTATTCGTTATATTAACACTAGCGGAAAATGCTTGAGAAACATTATTATTTAAAGTATCTACTAGCCCTTGTAAAGTAGGGGTATTATAATAATATATTTCTGAACAACCTTTACTAAGACTGGCTTGATACCCATTATGGTTATTTACTTTTAATTCAGTATTATTAATTCCTGTACTGCTGCTAACAAATATAAAATCTTTTCCAAAATGAGAAATTCTAAATCCTTTATTATGACCATGGTTATTAAAAGTAAAAGACCCACTGGATTTTCCACCTAATTCATATAACATATAAGGGTACTGGTACCCAGCACCCATGGATATATTTACTACAGTTGGGTTTTTTTTACCTGTTTTAGGGTTAATAGGTTTATTTTGATGAAAGGTTAATACAGTATTTAAAGTAGCAGGATTAGAGGGGGAACCAGGAAGAAAATAAATATTAGCATTTTTAGCATATCCATTATAAAGTCCAACAGCTGAAGAAGCTACCATTTGTCTATGATAATATGAACCCATCACTCCTGTGACCCAAGCTTCATTACAAGGGTAAAAAGCATTATCGTAATAAGAAGGCCAATTATAATTAGCCCAATCTATAAATTGTATACGGGTATTTCCATCAAAACCATAAAATTCAGGGTGATTAAAATCCATAGCTGAGTTTCTCTGTTTAATACTGGGAGTGTCATAAGGATTAGAAAAACCTTCATATATAATAACATCTACATTTTTTCCAGTTAGGGTATAGTTAAAATTATTATAATTAGTATGATTAGTTACCTGATCAAAACTATTATTTCTATTTCCTGCTATAAGTTTTACAGTTTCAATACCATTACTACCTGAAAGAATAGATTCTGGGGGTAAAGAATGATAATATAAACCAAGGTTTCCCAATTCATTTTCATTTAATGAATTATCCCAAAATGTAGATGATATAGTGTTACCCTTTTGATATCTAAAATTTGCATTTACAATACTTTCTGTGGTGTTATTACCAAGCCCATGAATTAGTATATCTTCAGCACTTGTTGGAAAGGTTATTATATTTAAAATATTAGGATCATTTAACATAGAAGCTATTTCTGAAGGGAGAAGATTGTATACTCCTACTCTTTGAAATGAAGATGTAAAGCTAGATGTTACTGATCTTGAAGGGTAATTAGAAGATATTGCTTGTTGGGGAGCTGTTAGTTTACTACCATATTGTGATGAGTCTGTTTTTAGTATTTGGTCTATCCCCCTTATTACTTCAGAAGAAGTTGGATGTAAAACTATAGTATATTCAATGTAATTAGGCATTTTTTATTTTTAATTAAAAGCTACCCAATCTCCGTTAGCGTAGCCAAAAAATTTATGTTGGAGACTATCATATATAATACTGCCATTTATGGGTCCAGAGATTGACCCTGTATCTGTGCCATTAAGTTGTATTAAATCTTTAATTACTACAGCTCCTGAGGCACTTAATGTAAGGTTAGTAGCTGAAGAAATTGTAGGAACACCTGTTCCATTGTTTACAAAATTATCTATTTCAATATGATCAAAAGAACCTGTTTTTCCTATTATATTACCACTAGCACTGATATTACCTGAAGCTGTAATATGTAAAGCAGCATGTATACTATTTCCGTCTAAGTTTAAATTTGTAGTAGCAGTATGATTACCCAAATTATCGCTACCTGCTTGAGCGGCAGCTAATGAAGCTGAAGTGAATATACCATCACCACCAGCAAGTATTAATCCGTTACCAATTATATTGCCACTTGCACTAATATTAGCAGAAGCAGTAATGTTTAAGGCAGTTATATCTGTTGATAAACTTGGTGTAAATCCACCATCACCTGTTCCAAATCCTGCGGCGGCTGCTGAACGTGATACTTCAGTGTTAAAATCTGTAATTGAAGATGTTGTAATAGGAGAAGTTAAATATGAACTTGTTTCGGCGGTTAAGTTATCTACTTCAGTTTGAATTGAACCTGTAAATATATTTAAGGCTGAAATATCGGTTGGGTTAGATCCCCCAGTCCCAAATCCTGCAGCAGCTGCTGAGCGTGATACTTCAGTTGGGAAATTTTCAATTGATGAGGTTGCAATACTACCTGTAATAGAACGGACTATTAAATCACCACTTGCGCTTATATTACCCTCAACTGTTAATGCTTCTGGGACTTGATCTGTGTTATCACTTGAAAAAATGGTTCCTATTCCTAGTTTAGGTGCATTTATTTTTACTTCATTATCTGCTATTATTTGCACATAATTATCACCATTAATTTTTATAACATTTCCAAAACCACTTATAAATTGGTCATCTATAAGTCCAAATTGGCTAAATCCTATACGAGAAGTAACATTATTACCTACTAGTTTTAAACTTCCTACAACAGATATATCACCACTTGTTAATATATTACCACTTGCACTAATATTACTTGAAGCAGTAATATTTCTAGCTTCTATGTCTGTAGATAAACTTGGTGTGAAGCCTCCTTCACCTCCTGCTCCGAATCCAGCAGCTGCTGCTGAGCGAGATACCTCAGTATTGAAATCTGTAATTGAGGATGTTGTAATAGGAGAAGTTAAATATGAGCTTGTTTCGGCGGTTAAGTTGTTAACTTCGGTTTGGATTGAACCTGTAAACGTATTAAGAGACGAGATATCTGTTGCTTCAGTTATATAACCTGCTGTTTCTAAAGTTGTTATTCTTGTACTAAATCCACCACTTGGTTCAGCAAATGCTCCTGATATGCTAGAAGTTAAGGCATAAGATCCTGTTGCAGCAGTTAGGTTATCTACTTCAATTTGTATTGAGCCTGTAAATGTGTTTAAACTCGATATATCTGTAGGGGTTCCTCCTGTTCCAAATCCTGCAGCAGCAGCTGATTTTGATACTTCAGTAGGGAAATTTGTAATACTAGCAGTAGTAATAGGTAAAATTTGGTCTGAAGAAGATATTAGTGTTTTACGCTCTAATGCATCAAAATCGCTTTTTAAGGTTGACACATCTACACCATCAACATTACCAACACTAACAATATTATGGTTATTCATATTTAAATCAGTCTCAGCTATGTGGTTACCTAAATTATCTCCACCCCCACCTATGGCTGCTGCTAAAGAAGATGATGTAAAAGTACCTCCATTAAGTACTAAACTACTACCAAATATATCTCCACTTGCACTTATATTTCCTGAAGCTGTGATTGCTCCTTGGAAAGTAATTATATCTTTTACTGTTATAGGGCTATTGCCTTCTAAATGACTAAATGATCCTGTTGATCCATATACTATTCCACTTGCGCTTATATTACCTGCGACAGTAAGACGTTCATAGGGAGTAAGTGAACCTAAACCTACATAACCAGTGCTTCCTGTAATGTAGATTCCGTTAGCATTATTTAATGCAGATCCTTTAAGAATTCTAAAATCTTGAGGAGTAAATGAATCCATACCTAATACCCAAGAAGGAGTATTATCAAATGAACTAAATTTAATTTGACTAGAATAACTAGGAGTACTAGCATCTAATATTATTTCTGCATTTCCAATACTAGGGTTTATAAGTAATTTTGAGCTTGTTATTTGACCAACATTAAAATTATCTGATGTAGTAAATTGAGCAGATTCTGAAATTAATCC
>Ga0070746_10001319_pt1 | contig 14901 bp, 13 predicted proteins | sample VirMetDEL_Mar_21_FD_77016 | JGI IMG/M metagenome (GOLD analysis project Ga0070746, IMG submission 77016) | Aqueous microbial communities from the Delaware River and Bay under freshwater to marine salinity gradient to study organic matter... | ecosystem: Environmental > Aquatic > Marine >... | reverse complement strand
TTGCCTGCTTAGAGCCCTTAACTACATTAAAGTCGATCTCTCCTTCCTTTTTGTATATAAATTGATCGTCATACGTAAGTTGTACGTAGCTACTTGCAAAAGTTCCACGATCTTGATTAGCGGTATACAATACCTCTAACATAGATTTCTCAGGAGCCCCAAAAATTGCACACATTATACTATAATTTAATCTAATATTATAGTTTTTCCAGTTCAATATTCATATCTTTACGAATACGCGCGGTAAGTTCCTTACTCTCTTCTTCTTTACCGTAATAAAGTCTATACTCACGTGGAATACGCCAGAAGAAATCCATTACACCTGTGATTTCATGAAATGCAAAACTATAATGTGGGTATTGTACTTCATCAATCTCAATCCACTTTTTACGCTGCTTTTTGGTTTTTTCAATACCAACTTTTTTGAGAGTATTCTTTCCTAACCCACGGACTTTAAATAAATCGTCATTACTACGGAAAGGCCGCATACCAATAATGTTTTGAACAGTCTTTTTACCAATACCCGGTAATTTTCCAAGCTCCTTACTGTTCATCTCGTTGAAATCTTTGTAGCTCAATTTCATAATCTATATTAATTATAACAAAGTTCCTTTTATTTGCCATTTTTTAAAGTATTTTACTTACCCAGCTATAAATATTATCAATGAGCTCCTTTGATAACTTCTACAATAGGTTACAAACATTAAATGAAGCGCGTAAATCTCCCGTTGAGGCTTTAGTACCTGGTGCCACCGGTGTCACTAAGCAGATGCGTTCAGCTGGGTTAAGTTCTGCTCCGCTTGATACTATTCGATTTATTAGAGAGCTTCTTTATAATCTCGATGTAATTGGTGATGAAGAACTTGCTATGGTTAAATCAGGTAAAGGATTTACCGGTAAGAAGCAAGCTATGCTTAAAGTTCTTCAGGATAATCAAGATGCAATTAACGCTAAGTCAGATGAAATTGCACAAACAATTGAAAATACATTAGATAATTTTATCTCTGGTATGGGGGTTAATAGATCTCGTGAAGAAAAGTATGCTGCACAAGCTGCTGCTCAAGAATTAGCTGCTCAAGCCCGTGCTGCTAAGTCAGGTAAGGAGATGGATGATGCACTTGCTGATGTTATTTCAGATGAAAAACTTGTCATAAAAGCATCACTCGCTAAAGTTATCCAGGAGCTTGAAGATCTTCCGGGTGGTGAAGATATTTCACCAGATGTACTTGAAGAAATTAAAAAGTTTGCTCCAAAAATTAACACAATTGAACAACTTGAGTCATTTGTTAAGCAACTCAGTGCAATGGAAGAATATCAATTGCCTGCTGCATACCTTTCTAGCACTGTTAAGGCAATTAAAGGTGGTATGGAAGACATTGAAATGGAAGATCAAGAAGATCCAGATCATGGATTTGATGCTAATAAATCAGATCTTGATAAGGATGGTAAGATTTCTGAATATGAGCGTAAGAGGGGTGAAGCTATAGCTTCTTCAATGAGTAAAGAGGATAATGAAGATGCTGCAGATGGTGCAATGGCAGGCATTAAAGCTAAAGAACGATTAAATTACATTGATAATATAGTATCCACTTATGAAGGTAAGGACCTGGATTGGTATAAGAAAGTACTTTTTAAGAACCCTAAGTTTAAAGATGGAGATCTCACCGATTATGAACTAGACGTTCTCGAGCGAGCAATACAGTCTTCAGAAGATAATGAAGGTGATATAGAGGGAATGGCTCAGGTAGAAGTAGAAGAGCTCGGCGACGGTGAGCTACCTGATGATTACTATGATCATGATGACGATGAAGATGCTGAAGGTGATGTTAAGAAAGAAGTTCTTGCTGCTATTAAAGCTGGCGCAGGTGAATTTGCACATAAAAATGCAGGTCTTGCTACCTCAGCACAAGAGTTAGCTGCCCAGTATGAAGAAGCTGGTGATAAGGAAAGATCTAGCATTGCTAATAGTCTTGCACAATACTTTAATACACAAAGCAAGTTTGATTCAAAAACGGAAAATGAAGAGGTTGTTGCAGAAAGCAAATATACAACAGCTGACTACATTACTGACATGTACTCATCAGTTAAGCCAATCGTTGAAAGTACAATAGACGAAAATGGTCAAACAACCCCAACAGAGAAATATCTCGTTGAACATGCTGAGCGTGCAATAGAAGAAGCTTACACCAATATATATTTAACAGAGCAAAAAGCACAAGACTCTCTACCTAAACAAAAGAAGGAAAAGAGTCTTAGCTTTAAAGAGCGCTTCCAGCCTAAAACCCACTGGCAGCTTGAAGAGGTCCGTCGTTACGGTCTCTAGAGCTTTTTACATCCTTTAGATAGATATAGCTCGTTTAGTTTAGCTTGTTGAACGTATTGAATAGGGTCTTGATACCCTGCGTCAACAAAGCCTTTTACACGCATACTTGATGATGGTGTAGTAGCATCAGCCAAGCCATCCTTCCTATTAGAGTAGCAAGTCCAAGTCTTGCTAAAGTCTACTCCAAGACGCACACCTTCTTCAACAATAGCTTCTTTACTCATTGTAAGTAGAGGTGCTTCAATATTAATACGATGCTCACGGTTAAGAGCAATCAATGCATTCATAGAGTCAACAAACTCATTACTACCATCCCAATAACCTGCAAGGCTATCAACTTCAGCTGCACCATACCAAACTGTATCAGCACCTTTTGACTCTGCATAAGCACAACCAATAGTATTAAACAACTGATTACGGAATGGTACATAACTTACCGGTTGAGCATCCCCTGCCATCTTACTAATATCTGGATTATCAATAGCCTCATTAGTTAAGGATGAGGTAGGTGCAAGATACTTAATAAATCCAACATCAGCTATATAATGAGTGACTACCAAATCAGATGCTTTAGCTTTCACCGCTTCAATCTGATCAGCTACACATTTTAATTCACGCTTATGACGTTGACCATAATCATATGATATAAGATGTATCTCTTTATAACCTTTATCTACTGCCATATGCAATAGAACCACTGAATCCATACCACCGGATATAGATAGTACTAATTTTTTACTCATTTTATATAACCTGCTTGTTGTAAATCAATAATAATCTCTGCTACATGAATTATCGTATTTAATACCAATAATGCAATAATAATTTTACTACTACGCCTCATTTGCTTCTAAGGAATCTTTAAGAATCTCGTTCTCTTCTTTAACAACAATTTCTTCTTCAACAACTTCGTCAGGTACATCATCTTCACCTTCACCTCCTGAATAAGCCCATTCAGTCTTAATTTTCTCTTCTAGTACAGGCAAGATAGTATCTTCCCAGAGTTCCTTATCTTTACGGAAGTTTTTATAGTAACCGATTTTCTTACCATCAGGTAGCTGATAAGTAGAGCCTGTCTGAATAACAGCACCAACTCCTACCGCCAAGTCAAGTAGACCGTAGTATCGATCGAGACCTGTATGGAACGAAAGGAACATTTCACCTTGAAGATACTGCTTAATGAATCGATTCTTACGAGTTAAGGCTCTAATAAGAATACCAGCATAATTCTTCTGACCAACAGCAGTTTCAGCATCCATAGTCTTACCACCATCACTTTTCATCGGTTTACGAGCTAACTGAACAGTTACTGATGGTAGGTATACAATAGACTTACCACCTGGCATGTGTTTCTCAATAGAAGGAAACAAAGCAGCCGGGTCATCATAAACATGGTTAGTGCAAAGAATAGTAGTCTGGGTAGTAGCACCAAGATTAGTACAAGTTTGCATAAGTGACTTCATAGCACGAGCTTTTGATCCCATATCTGATGAGGTACTTTCTTTACCCATACGACTATACTCAAGTTCTGATTGAAGGTTACCGAGTGAGTCAATAGCCACAATGAACTTACCTTCAAGACCTTTCTCTTTAATAGAAGTAAGGAACTTATACAAAGCATTCCGTGTTTGTTCAATAGTTACGCAAGGTACATACTTAACTTTACTAATATCAAGTCCAATACGCTCTGCGCCTTCCGGGTCAACGGCGTTCTCAGTATCAAAGATAACAGGAATTAGACCTTCTTTCTGCGCATTAGCTAAAATCTTAAGAACAAAGAGTGTTTTACCTGTCATAGACTCACCCCCTAGCATTGTTACTCGACCTTTAGGAATACCTCCATGAATAGAACCGGATATAATAGCATTAAGAACATAGCTACCAGTATCAATCCAACCACCTACCCGTGACAATGTACTATCTTCTAGATAAGTAGCGAACGGATTTACTTTATCAATTGAATCTAGCGCTGCTAGTGTATCTTTATCAAACTCACTCATATACCGATTGTATAAACTTATCTATATTAATCAAGATAAAAAAACTACCGACATATGTCGGTAGTTAAATTGGCTCGGGTACTTGGATTCGAACCAAGGACCTAGTGATTAACAGTCACCCGCTCTGCCGCTGAGCTATACCCGAAAAAGTTTATTTACCATCAGCATCAAACAACTTAATTACCTCTGGCTCTTCCGTAGCAGCTGGTTGTGCTGGGGCTGGGTTATTAATTGCATTGTATTGCGCTTTAATTTGTTCAGTCAGAGAAACATTTGACGTTGCAATAGCTGATTTATAGAACGTCCAGTCATTCTTCGTCCTATCACCCTCAATAAACTCCATAAAGAGATACGGGAAAGTCTGTACTTGAAGTTGACCCGACTGTTGGTCTGGCTGCACATGCACGATAACTGGATTCTTCAAAGTAAGAGTTTCGTCTGTTTGAGCAGTTTCAACTCCAATAACGACACGCCCTACTTGATCAACAATAGTAGTAATTTCTTGACTCATACACTGCTATTATAACATGTAGTGCTTATTGATCAACTGTTGATTTACCTTTTTTGTTTAGTAAATAATTTATATGATTAATCCATTAACAGGTAAAACTATTTTTGTGCAAATAGCCTCCTTTAGGGATAGTCAATTACTGCCAACAATTCGAGATATGATCGATAAGGCTGATGAGCCGGATAATCTAAAAATTTGTATTTGTTGGCAACATTCAGATAAAGATGAGTGGGATACTTTAGATGAATTTAAAGATGATAATCGCTTTATTATTATCGATATTAAAGCTGAAGAATCAAAAGGTGTTTGTTGGGCTAGAAATCTTATTCAACAAGAATACGATGGTGAAGATTTTACTTTACAATTAGATTCCCATCATAGATTCGTCAAAGGATGGGATACAGAACTTAAAAATGAAATCCTACAGCTGCAACTACAAGGTTATATGAAACCTTTACTTACAGGGTATATAACATCATACCACCCTTCTTTATCAGAACGTGAATGGGGTAAAGACCCATGGCAAATGATATTTGATAGATTCACACCAGATGGGGTTATATTTTTTAGACCTGTGCCTATACCAGATTGGAAGAATAAAAAATCTCCTGTTTCAGCCAGATTTTACTCCGCCCATTTTTGCTTCACGTTGGGCATTTTTTGCAAAGAAGTACCTCACGATCCAAGATATTACTTTCATGGTGAGGAAATAACTATTGGCGTACGTGCATTTACTCACGGTTATGATTTATTTCATCCACATAGAATTGTAGCGTATCATGAATTTTCTAGGGATTATAGACCAGATAAACATTGGGATACATATAGCGATTGGAGCAATCATAATAAAGAAACATATTGCCTTATGAGAGAATTACTCGGTATTGATGGGGAAAAATGTACCGAGGAAGAGCTATACGGTGAATATGGTATTGGTAAAGTTAGGTCAATTGCAGAATGGGAAAACTTTGCTGGTGTGAGATTTTTAGATAGATCTATTCAGGAAGATACTTTAAAAGGTATTGAGCCTCCTAATTCTATAGATGGTAAATGGTGTCAATTTTTTAAGCATTGTATAAATTTAGATAAGTCTACCTTTAAGTGTGATGATATTGAGTTTTTAGCTGTTGCATTACATAGTAAAAATGATGAAACTTTATTAAGGAAAGATATATCAGGTGATGAGTTGTCGGCAATTTTATCTAACGATCAACTACATATCTGGGTGGAGGGTGAAGTTGTAGAACTACCTACTTATTACGTTGTTTGGCCCTATTATAACAATACTGGGTGGGGTAATCGCATTTCTAATAGTTTAACATGAAAATTAAAATTCATAGGTTTAAAAACGAGCAGTGGGGTAGAGCACACTTACCTTTTTTTGAAGGTTTTGATAAGTATCTTTCTAATTTTTTTGAGATTGAGAGCTTAAATTACAACAAAGATGGTAATACATTTGATGGTCAAATTGATTTGATCAATAATTCTTATTCAAATTTTGGAAATCGACCTCCCATATCTGATGTAGACTGTGTAATTGAAAATGCATCTACAGGTGAAACAAAAGTAATTTCATTTACTGAGTATTTTAATAGTTATGCTGTCCATATTGCTAAATCGGAAAGTTGTACAAAAGTTTTATTAGCACATTTTAACTGGAATAATGTTTATCATTGGATGAAGCGGGAAAATTCAATTAAGACTTTATCTAAAATTAGTCCATGGATATTCTTACCCTTTAAGGAATTCGATGTGCAATACTACAGAGAAAAACGTACAAATATAGAGAACTTAAATGATAAATTATTCTGGCAAGGTAGTGGAGTAGACTCTTACAGAAAAGCTATTCGTATAGTTGAACAAAAAGGATATATGCAAACTATACAAACATTACCACATGATCAGTATTTAGATAAATTAATTGAAAGTAAGGTAGCATTGTCTTACTACACTGAGTTAAGTAGATACAATACCCCATTTAACCACCCAGGAGAATTTTGCTATAGAGATATAGAGTATACATTATTGGGTGTACCATACATTAGAATAGAGTTTAAAGATAATGTATATGATGAATTTAGACCTAACAAACATTATATATCGATTCCTCGCGAACATGCTTATGTTGCGTATCAAAAACATGGAGATGAGGGAGTAGCTGATTTATTTATTGAAAGATATAATGAAGTAAAAGATGATGATGTTTTTTTAAGTTATGTTTCTTACAATCAATTACAATGGTCTGATAAAAATTTATTAGACGATAAAAAATATGAATTAACTTTCAAACTATTAGAATTAGACAAATGGAAAACAACATAGAAAAAAAAGTAGCTTTAGATGCAGCAACATTTTATAAGGGCTTTACCGCGCAGCAGCATCCAACATTTTATAATACATTACGTGAATTTTTAGTTTTGGCTAGACCAGCACGAGTTTTAGAAATAGGGACTGCAGGTGGAGGGTTTACCTTAGCAGTTAGAGATATTTTAAACGAAATCGGGTTAGAATCGTCCCCAATTAAAAGTTTTGAAGTACTTGATCAACCTCAATACGAAGAGTTAAGGTCTAATAATATTGAGATAAATATCGAGAATATCTTTGATCACTCATATTTTAATTTAGAGAAACCAGAACGAATAGTACCATATATTCAAGATGAGGGTACAACAGTAGTCTTTTGTGATGGTGGGCATAAAATAGGTGAATTTAATATGATAGCTCCTCATATTAAACAGGGTGATTATATTTTAGCTCATGACTATATTGATACCTGGGAAAATTATCTTGAAAATTTTAAAGGTAAAATCTGGGATTGGTGTGAAATAGAGGAAAAATATATAGAAGAAGTTTCGTGTAATGAAGGCTTAGTTCCATTTTACCAAGAGAAGTTTAGCCAAATAGTTTGGGTTTGTAAGGTTAAGCAATAACTATAAAAGATATGAATCAACTCTCCAAAGATACTATTTTACGTGAGGAAAATAATGTTACGTTAGTAACTGGGTTATGGAATATTAATAGGCAGGGTAGAGATTTTGATAATCATTATATAGAAGCGTTCAACCGGTTGTTAGATACCCCGCAAAATCTGTTTATTTATATTCAAAAAGAGTATGAACATATAGTATGGGAGAAAAGATCACCAACTAACACTTATGTTCGTATATTTGAACTTGATGATGTTAAAAGAATGTACGAACCGTTTTGGGATAAAACGCAGCAAATAAGACGAGATAGTGAGTGGGTAAATAGAGCAGGATGGTTGAGAGACTCACCACAAGCTGCTTTGGAAATGTACAATCCGATTGTCCAGTCAAAAATGTTTATGCTTAATGATGCAACTTTAATGAGCCCATTTAAAACAGACTTTTTTTACTGGGTTGATGCAGGTATAACTAATACTGTACCACATGGACATATAGCGCATGATAATGTGCTATCTGAATTACCAAAGTATAGTAAGCCGTTTTTATTTTTAAGTTTTCCATACTGGGCGGATAAAGAAATTCACGGCTTTGAATATCAGGCAATGAATCGTTTAGCTGGTCAAGAGGTAAAATATGTATGTAGGGGTGGTATATTTGGAGGACAAAAACAAGCCATTAACAACGCTAATGGAACGTATTATTCTTTGCTGTTAGATACATTGACACAAGACTTAATGGGTACAGAAGAAAGCATTTTTACTTTAATGGCTTATCACGAACCTAATATTTATAGAAGATATGAAATAGAGGAAAACGGTCTTATAGTTAAATTTACACAAGCTATAAATGAAGATACAGTATCTATAACGGAAAAAGTAGGTAATATCACGACCCCAGTTACCGATTTTGAACTTAAAGAAGTAAAAACTAATTTATATATGTTAACTTTTAATTCTCCTGATCAGGTATTACATACTATTGATTCAATGAAAAAAACCTCCGAATGGCTAACAACGCCTAATTTATTTTTACTTGACAACTCAACTGATCAATCAATAAAGTTAAAAAACAAACAAATAGCGGAAAGCCATAATTTTAAATATATAGATTTGGGTAGTAATATTGGTATATGTGGAGGACGTCAAGCAGCAGCAAACCATTTTGATGAATCAGATGCTGATTTTATGTTCTTTTTTGAAGATGATATGACATCAAATCCACCGGAGTTAGAAGGTCAATTTTGTAGAAATGGTTTTAGAAAATATGTACCTAATTTGTACAATACCTTGCACAAAATAATGCTTGAACATAAGTTTGATTTTTTAAAGCTTTCCTTTTCCGAGGTTTATTTCGATAATGATAAACAATGTTCATGGTATAATGTACCTCAAGATATACGCACTAGGGATTGGCCACACTATGATAAACTTCCTGTAACCGGATTAGATCCAAACTGCCCTAAAACTAACTTTGATAAAATTTTAACTACTGACGGGTTAGCATATATAACAGGTGAAATTTATTATGATAACTGGCCAATGATTGTGAGTAAATCTGGTAATAAAAAAATGTTTATTAATACTAAATGGGATCACCCATATGAGCAAACATGGATGTCTTATATGTATCAATTAACAAAAGAAGATAAGCTTAAACCAGCTGTATTATTAGCTTCTCCTATTTGGCATGATCGAATAAAATACTACGAACCTGAAGAGCGACGTGAAAACTAAAGCCAACCCGATTGATATCATACTGGCTTTTTAAATAAATTTCATAAGTATGTTTATGAAGAACGCCTATACAAATGGTTCTATTTTCGTACAAATAGCTGCTTATAGGGATAAAGAGTTATTACCTACCTTACAGGATCTACTCTCTAAAGCTGATAAACCGAATTTACTACATATTTGTATTTGCTGGCAACATTCCAAAGAAGATGATTGGGATAATTTAGATGTGTACATGGATGATGATAGATTTACTATTATTAATATTGACTACAAAGATTCAAAAGGAGCGTGTTGGGCCAGAAATCGTATTCAACAACACTATAATGGAGAGAAATTTACCCTTCAATTAGATTCACATCACAGATTTGTTAAAGGTTGGGATACAAAACTTAAAAATATGTATGCGGGGTTGCAACTTAATGGATCGCCAAAACCTTTAATTACAAGTTACTTACCAGCATATAACATAGAAACTAGCAAACCTATCGATTTAGAACCATGGATGTTATCGTACAACTATTTTGGACCTGATGGTCCTCTACACACTATACCGGAAGCTATTCCTAATTGGAAAGGTTTAGGCGGACCGGTAAGGGGTAGATTCTATTCTGCTCATTTTGCATTTACTGATGGTGCATTTAGTAAAGATGTTCAACATGATCCTGAGATGTATTTTCATGGAGAAGAAATAAGTATTGCAGTACGTTCATTTACACACGGTTATGACATCTATCATTCTCATCAATTGATAGCCTGGCATCATTATGGTAGAAAAAACGCTACTAAGCATTGGGACGACAGTAAAACCTGGCAAGATGCTAATCTTAAATCATATAAACGGGTAAGAAAACTACTTGGCGTTAATAACGAAAAGTTTAAGTCAGGTGAAAACAAGTATGGATTTGGCAAGGCCCGTAGTTTGTGTGATTATGAGAGGTATGCAGGTGTTAGATTTAGAGATAAAAGGATACAACAATACACTTTAGATAGACTATATCCCCCTAATCCGGAATATGCTAGTAAGCAAGAATATGATAACTCCTTTATTAAGCAGTTTAAATATTGTATTGATTTAGGATACGATAAGGTACCATACGATGATTATATTTTCTGGGCTGTATCGTTTTTTAACGATAAAGGAGATGAAGTGTATAGGCAAGATGCTGATCCAGAAGAAATTAGCCGTCTGAAATCAGATCCAGACGGCTATTGCAAAATTTGGAGATGGTTTGCTACAGAAGAAGATATTACTAAATGGCGAGTATGGCCCCAAAGTAAAGAGCATGGATTCGCCGATCCAATAGAAGGTAATATTTAAACGTTAATCTTCTCAAGCTCTGCACGAGCTTTCTCCAAAGCTTCTTCTGATTGCTTGGAAAGATAAGTCGACTTACCGCTAGCATGCTCCAGTGCATTTGTCATGTGTAAAATAGCGCGCCGTGCTGCTTCTATTTGAGGTGAAGCAATTTGCCCATCACCAACATCTGTCCCTGATACAGTACCTTTAATTAACTTAAGGAAGTAAACAGTACTTGCTAATTTACCTCTATTATACGCTGGGTGAGCTTTTGGGGTATTATCGTCTTCTGGTCTATCTAAATAACTTTCAGCCATACTGTTATTTACTCAACTAAGAGAATAAATCAAATAACTCAGTCTGAACGTTTTCAGATGGCTTACGTATAGCCCAACCCACACTATCATAAAATCGTGCAATCGATTGAAAGAGAATTTTATCAAACATCTTTTCGTAATCAATCTTAAACAGTTCATTGAATTCTTCAGGCCATTCATATTTGAATCCCATTGACTGAAGACCGTACTTATTAGGAGTTTCGATATACATAAAGCGAACCTTATCTCCAGAACTAATACTCTCATATTTGTTACCTGTTCCAAGCTTTTCAAGTATTTGATTATAATAATAAGCTGACTTAGAATGAACAGGCATACCTTTTACTGTTTGCCATTCACGGCATTGTACAGCATGCTTCTCATAGCCCTTAATCCCCATCACAAACGCAATTTCCTCCGGTGATAATGTCTTAAACGTTTCATACGCTTCGTTAAAAATTTTATTAGTCTTACCTAAATCTTGAGTAGTAAGCATAGTTTCAATAATACCCTTAGCATAAGGCTTAATAGCATTAGGCATAGTAGTACGAACAACCTCTACACCAGTATACTTGAACTTATTCTCTTTAATGCCCTCATCGTCAAGGATGTGCATAACGTATCGTTTTTTCTGCAGGAAGGTAGCCACGTCAGCAATACACTCACGCTTGAATACAAATCGTGGATCGTCAGTTAATAGTGCCTTACGAGCCCATTTAGTAATACCCTCATTAAGATAATCTTCAATCTCTTGAATTTTATCATATGTCTCCTGATGAATAAGACCTTTAGATTGATCTTCCCAAAACTTAACACCATTCTTAATTAGAGGTGCGATAGAAATATAAGATGAGTCAGTATCGTTATAAACAATACATTCCTCTAGATCATGCGCTGTTATGTTATCAGCTCCAACTTCATCTCGAATAAAGTCCTTAAGACATTCGTTTGAATGTTTGATAACAGCTTGACCAGTTAGAGTAACACTCGCAGCGATATCATCATCACCGATAGGAGCATTTTTGTTGCCCATATAACCATAACAAGAGTTAATCAAAATCTTGATGACCATTTGTTGGGTATTGAGGCGCTCCACTTCGTACTTAAGGTCGATATTGCCTGGGTCTTTTTTAAGCTTTTTAGTATTAGTGAAAAGTTTCTTCTTAATCTCAACGCGTTGGTTGTAATAATATTCAAGAAACTCAGGAATAATACCACGCTTCTTCTGACTAAATAGGAAACCAGCTTTTGATAATGCACATTTTTCATCTTTAAGAAACTTTACAAAGTCTCTTTTACTTAATGTAAACAGCCTACCAGAGTTGTGCTGAATAGTAATCTCTTTACCATCATTCTTCTCAACCTTACCAACCTTAGTCTCAGGTGAAGTATTGAGAGAGATCATCACGTTAGGATATAGTGAGTTAGCATCGAAAGACACGATATTCTCTTTGAAACCTCGCTTAGGTTCAGCAACATACGCACCAGGATTCTTATGACCGTCATTACCACCTCGAACAAACGTTGAAATAACTTCACCACGTTTACGTGCACGTATAGTTAACGCTCCGTTAATAACACCGATTGTACCCATAGCACCTTCAAGAGTAGTTAAACCAACGTAAGACAACATCCTAAGTAAAGGAATGTATTGAAGCTTCTCTTCCAACTTAACAAGTAGGTTAACGTCTTGAATGTTGTAGTCGATGAACTTATTCCAATCTTGATCAGCTAACTCATGAAGAGCCATCCCCTCATAATCGATTTTTTTCTGACCTAACTCAAGTTCACCAATAGCATCAAGTTTATACGACTCACGCAACTTAAGACAAAAGCGTTTATACACATCGAGGTAGTCTAGGTTAGCAACACCATCGAAATAATACCGCTTTTGCTCACGACCAAACTGCCCTTGTCGCATTCTGAAGTAAACATTACGTAATGGTGAAAGTCTATCAACATATTCCTGACCTAAAATACGCTCCATACGATTAACAATATAAGGTATATCGAAAAACTCAGAGTTCCAACCACTCAAGATATCTGGATGTTGTTTCTCAATATATTTAAGGAACTCTAAGAACATTTCACGTTCAGTTTTACAATATACATAGTTAAGATCATCACGACCTTTACCTGTATACGGCTTAATACCAAACGTATGGAACTTCTTCGTAAAATTATCCCAGCATGTAATAACATTAACAACATGAGTAGGATCATCTACATCAGGAAACGAATCGACGGAGTAGGTCTCGATATCAAGAAAGCAGTACTTAATAGGGTTACTGTTAAACTCAGGCTTTTCGTTTTCTTCCCAATACATATCAAGAAGAAATTGCTGAGCTGGCGGTGAGTTCTCAAAAACACGCTTTACGCCAGAATCTTGAAGAAATTTATATCGGTTATAACCGGTATTGAATGATCTCTTTTTAACCTTTGTACCGAAAATAGAAGTCTTATCTCCACGAGGATCTTCCGTATAGAGATAAGGCTCAAAAGAACACTCTCTACGAATACGATCACCGGATTCATTCCAACCAAATAAAGTGACCGTACCTTCACGGCCATTATATACTACGTTACGATACATCTAATATCATTATAACGAAGTTCCTCACGGATTCCACTTCTTAAGATACTTTCGTTCCGGTGAACCGTAAGGCGTTGTAAGAGCTTCCATATGAGCTCCGATGTTTTCTGCTTTTTCAAGAAAACGATTAACCCCAACTTCACGAAGCATTCCGATATTATTAAAATACCGTTTACGGTTTTTCCAGTTTACAATCCAGTCAATTTTTTCTTCAAACTCTTCCGGTGTACTAAATTTAAGATCGTCAGGTGCATTCGAATAGGTATGCATATCTTGACATAAGCATGGTATTCCCATCGTACACGCTTCAATAAATTTAATGTCTGACTTAGAGTTATTAAAATTATTTACTGTAAGCGGGGCAACCATTAATTGTGGGTCTAGATTAGTAATAAATTGCGGATATTCTAATAATGACTTCCATCTATAAAACTCAATTTTACCAGCTTTGACTAAATCTGTTAACGGTGGCGGATATGCACCAACAAATATCCACTGATACTTATTTACAGTCTTACGAATAATGTGATTAACCGCTGACATATCGTCCTTACCACCTGTCTTATTCATAACATCGTAATGTGCACCAGAACCCGTGTATAGAATACGTGGCTTCTGTTTATACTTTTCAAATGCAGTTTGTATACGCTTACGATTAAATAAATATCCCATCCAGTTGTAAGGTACAAAGTTTGGAATCACCGTAACCTTCTGATTAGTAAGTTTTGATTGGAATAACTTGCGCATAAAATCACACGTTAATGTAATCTCATCACATAAATCCATAATATCTACCACAGTCTTTCTTACTTCCTCAGTATCAAAAGCAAACTTAAATTTATTATAATCAGGAATCTCTTCACGGAATACAACATCATCAACTTCATAAATAATTTTAAAATCGTGATCCTGTTGAATCTTTTTTAAATGCTTAACAAACTCCAACTGCGCTGGTGCCGCTTGACGTTGAAGTTTAACTGCCTTAACGTTCTGATACCATCTAGGCTCCCCTACCATAGCCGTCGTTGATTGACTAATACCACGTTGTGTCATATTAATGACATTCTCTGGCCATAAAATACGCCAATGACCACAACCAGAATAGTCTGCTAAGTAATTAACAAATCTGGGCATGCCCTCTTCTCTAGGTCTTTCTGGTTTAGCCTTACGTTGCGGTGTAGCCATACCAAATGGTTTCGC
>Ga0070746_10001317_pt1 | contig 14927 bp, 18 predicted proteins | sample VirMetDEL_Mar_21_FD_77016 | JGI IMG/M metagenome (GOLD analysis project Ga0070746, IMG submission 77016) | Aqueous microbial communities from the Delaware River and Bay under freshwater to marine salinity gradient to study organic matter... | ecosystem: Environmental > Aquatic > Marine >... | reverse complement strand
TTCTAATGCTTCTAACAGCTGACTGTTTCCTCCGTTTATTTTGAATCCTATATCATATTTAGGCGGCACAATAGGCTTCATAAGGGTGTCGTGTGCTACAAAATGTCCCCATTTCCTAATAAAATTTCTAGTGCTTCGGTTATTTTGTTCTAACCATTCTGGAGAATCTTGATAAATACTTGTAGCTTTATCTGCTGTATTTCTTCTTGAACCTCTGCACGTCATATGATATACAAATCCTTCCCACGTTTGAATGAACTTAATACCATTTAAATGAAAACGATTGAATATGTCAGAATCTTCTTTAGATTGTGGAGCATATAATGGATCATGGCCTCCTATCTCTTGAAAATCTGATTTCCAAAATGCCCATGGAGCAAATATGCCTTCTGTAGTACCGGGATCATTTTCATGTAATACTTTTAATTCTTCTACTTCGCTTAATAAGCCTTGTTCATTAAACTCTTCTGGTTCAACTCCAAAATCTCTTAATACCTTTTCAGGACCAGGTGGGTGAAGAGGCGGTTCAATTCTAGTAAGTGATACTATTGTTTTTTCTGTCAGATGTTTCTCAATACTATCTAATGCTCCGGGACATAAATACATATCTGCATGATAAATCATACACACATCATGCTCTGCTACTTCATTAACTAATCTATCATATAGTATTGTATGACCTTGTCTCTTTCCAGTATCATTCAGAATTGCTGAGAAGTGTTCGTCATTCTTCATTCTTTCCTGACACCACTCCCAAGTATCATCAGTAGATGCATCATCTGCAACACAAATTTGTACTGTATGATCTCCTTGATTTTTTCGAATGGCTTCATATGACCATTTAAGATATTTCAAGTTATTTCTGCTCGGCTGTATAAAACTAATTTTCATTTTATCCTATGATTTTAAAAAGTAACTTTTAAAATAATTATCTTTCTCGGTATCTACTCTATCAAATCCGCCCAATGAAAGATCATATGTTTTAGTATAATTATCTTTTAATTTAAATGTTGCAATTGTTTGTGGTGTATGTCCTGTATAGTCTAATATATCATAATAATCAGTTACACAATGATATACGTGCCGTAACACCCAATCGTGTATTATAACAATTGCATCTTTTTTTAAGTATGGGATAATTTTATATGCACAAAGTCTTCGAGCTCGTCCATCTATTAAAACTATATCAAACTTTTCATTGAAGTCGTCTACTTTATCAATATAGTCTGTAAATTGTTTATATGTACTCTGACCTTCGTCGCTTTCTTCATTTTGCTTTACAAAATTATAATCTACATTTGTTATATTCAATCTAGCTAGTTCATCTCGTACTTTATTGTACCATTCTACATTGTGTTCAATTGAATATAATTTTTTAACATGGGGTGCAAACTCTACAGTAGAGCCGCCTGAGCCCCATTCTAACATTGTTTTTTCTGGTGAAAAATGTTTTGTAATTAACTCTTTTTCTGCAGGATGCATCCACGCTTCTAACATAATATTGCCTTTGTTTTAAATGCTTCTTCAGAATATTTACTTTTATAAAATTTTATTGTTTCTTCTGAACACTGTTCATAAAAATCTTTGTCGTTATATAATAATATAATCTTTTTTCTTGCAGTTTCCAAATCTCCATCTTTAATAGTTAATTCTGGGTGCAACTCTCTTTGTGTATCTAAGCCTTCATAACCAATACAGGGAATTCCTAAGTATGAACAATTAAGTGCAAATGTTCCAGCAGCATGGGTTCTCATTAAATGAATTCCTATCTTTCTTTTACTTAACTCAGAAATCCATTCATTCCATTGTAAGTATGGTAACTGTGTCAATCCCAATTGTTCTTCGCCTTCTTGGCGTCTGCCCATTTTAGGCTGATATATTTTATCAGTTACTGAAGATGCTATCATGTATGAATCAAACCCTCCATACCAACTCTTCATGTTTCCGCCGATCATAATACCATCTCTGCTCTCCGGATGTTGCAAATGAACATTTAGTAGAGCATCTTCTATCATTAAAGATTGTAAAACTCTAACATCTTTATGTCCTGTCAATCCTTTATAATAGTTTTTATCTTGCTCATTATGAGCAAATATAATATCTGCAGAAGTTAAGTTATTAAAATAGTGAATTTGATTTGCAAGTTCATAGTCTTGAAAATACCAAAATGGACCTTCTTGCATCACGCCGACTCGTGAACAAAACGTTTTCAAATGGTTAATGTTCACTTTGCTTGGAGAATTTTTTGGAGTAATTACAATACCTAAATCATATTTTTTCGATACGTCATGGTTTAGATTGTAATGATCTGCATCTAATGCAACCATCCACGCAAACTCAGTTCTCATATTTGGATGATTCCTTGGCACTTTGCCACAAAATCCCATCTCTGTAAAAAAGGCTATTTTCATTTAGAATAAACTTCTAACCAATGGTTAATCATATCATCCATTAGAGTTTCAAATGTATATTCAGGCTCCCAACCTAATTCTTCTCTAATTTTTGTTGAATCACCCTTTAAGTAAGGCAACTCTTCAGGACGTAAGAATTTTGGGTTTTGGTAAACATAATCTTTGTAATCTAGACCTAATTTAGAGAACACATAATCACACATTTCTCTTACAGAATGAGTTACACCTGTAGCTACAACATAATCACCAGGTTCATCTTGTTGAATAATCAAATGCATTGCTTTAACATAATCTTTGGAATGGCCCCAATCTCTATAAGAATCCATATTACCTAACTCAAGTTTATCTTGTAAACCTAATTTGATACGAACTGCTGCTTTAACTACTTTGTTAGTTACAAAATTAGAACCTCTACGTGGTGATTCATGATTGAAAAGAATACCATTTGAGGCATGCATTTTATAAGCACGTCTGTAATTACGGGTAATATTGTAACCAAATACTTTAGTACATCCATAAGGTGATACAGGATTCATTGGAGTAGTTTCACGTTGTGAACCATCTTCTTCTACCGATAAACCAAACATTTCTGAAGATGATGCTTGATAGAATCTAGCATTAGGGCAATTATTACGTACAGCTTCTAATACATTAATTACACCTAAGGCATTGGTTTGGACTGTAAATTGGGGAATATCATAACTGATACGTACATGAGATTGGGCTGCAATGTTGTATACTTCATCAGGTTGAATTTCCTTTAGTAAACGCTCTAACCCACACTGATCTAAAAGATCTCCATAATACGTATGAACCTTATTTTCTATATGGTTAATTCGAGATTCTTGGTGTTCAGGTGTAGAATTACGACGAACGATTCCGTGAACTTCATAACCTAGTTCTAAAAGATATTCAGCCAAATAAGAACCATCTTGTCCAGCAATACCTGTAATAAACGCTTTTTTCATTTTTTTTATTTTTTATTTTAATTTATTTAAAGTTTGAACATCAAAATTTTCTCTGTCTCTATCTATATTATTTTGATGATTAGGTAAAATATTTTCTAGGGGTAAATTAGTTGTAAACCAAGCCTCAGTAAGTAAACTAAAATGTTTAATATTTTCATAATTTACTAATTCAGGATGATACCACCAATCTTCAAACCCATGGAAATTTTTAACTACCATTTTATACCCAGCTTTGGATAGTATTTGCCTTTGTTCATGTCGTTGTTCTCCTCGTGCCCCTAGGTACTTATTATGTTCAATACAAATACATTTTACTTTAATTTGATTAAAATCAATTAATCTTAAAGCATCTACTGTGTATTCATCAATATCTAAAGATAAGAAATCTATGTCATTCCCTGATTCTGAGAATAGGGTATCAATGCTTTCTTGTTTAGTACAATCTGCTTGAAAATAATTAAAATATGGATAACCTTCCCAAGAATTATAATAATCCCCTTGGTCGGCTCCAATACATTTCCATTTGTATAATTGTAGTAATTTTGTATTATTGTACATACTAGTAGGAGTAGCACTTCCAATGTCGACACATATACCACCAAATTTATAATTATTTACAGCCAATGCAAATGCGTCCTGCAAGCATTGAGAATAAGAAAATTGGGTATTTTGTAAACCCTTTCTATAAGCATCTAAATCCATATTCTATATTATTTATTATTTATTTTTAAAAATATTTATTTCCGTCTTGTCCGCCATTTACTGTGATAAATGCTGTTTTCATTTTCTTACCTTGTTTGTAAATATGGATCTATGTTGTTGTTTTCACAATATGTTTCGTAGTCTAACGTCGTTTCAAAAACTTTCATTTTTGTTAAATCTGGCCAGTCACGTACTTGCCACTGTCTCGGCGTTGTCTTAATAGCTAATGGCAATTTTTCTATACCTATTTTAGCTGTTTCTGGAGTCATATAATAATGATATCCAATACTGTCAATATTTTGGTCTCTCCACGGAATATTTGGAAGCCTGCCATCATATGACATTTTTTTCAATTGAATTGCAGCTTCTTTATTATCAGTTAAAATCATTCCGCCTCTTCCTAAACTTAAATGTTTTTGAAATTGAAATGATAAATTCATAAATGTTCCTGCAACATAACTATTAGCTTTCCACAATACTGCAGCATCAATAACATCTGATGTTACGTAGTAATAATCAACCCATTCTTCATCTTTCCAGACAAGATCAATATTCAATTTAGATGCAAGATTTGGAACTGATAAATATGTATGTTTTGGAACGGAGACCCCTTTTGCATTAGTATATCGAAGACATAATTCAATTCCATGCGTACAACTATCAGTAGCTATTGCATATTTGCAGCCGAAAAACTCTGCAATTTGATTTTCAAATTCTTCTACTATTTCAAAACTCATTTTACTGCTTCTATATTTAAACTAATTAATGTGCCATTATTTTTATCCATATGAGGAAGATATGCCTGAGAGTGGTCATCAAATTCTGCATGTCCTGTTTCTCTCCAATCATACATCCTTATATTATTAAATTTAATGAATTTTAGTAAATTTTCCAATGATTTGAAATCATATGTTGTTTTATGATATATAGTTTGATCACCCATAACCATTTGTCCGTATAATGGACCTAAGAATTGTTCTATAGGATATTTCCCTTCAATATATAATTTTGACATAACTTCGAAGTTCGGAACTGCTAAACGTAATACACCACCCGGTTTTAATTTAGAATGCCATTTTGTTAGTACATCTATTGCTTCTTCTCTATTAAAATATTCTAAAACATGACTAACATATATTAAATCGATTGAGTTATCTTCATATGGAAGATTTACAATATCTTTAGAATCTAAATGCGGGTAATCGCCGCCATCAATATGAATCCAATCACTTCCAAAATTTCTTTTTCCTGAACCTAAATTAATTTTAATCATTTGTTTCCTTGTTAACTGTTATAATAAATTGTCTTCTATCAACAACAATACTTTGAATTACTGATTGGTTATTCTTTGCAAATTCTAAAATTGCAGATTCTATTTCATTTCCACGCTCAAAATCATCACCCGTAATCATTCCGTTTGTCTTAACTAATTCTAAACTAATATTCAAATCTTGTAAAACAAATTCATGACTATGATTTCCATCAATATATGTCCAATCTAAACTATTTGGTTGTATATATTTTAGTAAATTATTACTATAATCTTTAATCACTTCTACATTATCTAAATGGTCAAATTCATTGAGAATGTTATCGTAAATGTCTTGCATGTCTTGATTTGACTTAGCTGCAGTTCCACCATACCATCTGTCTGCATATTCTGGCATGAATTCCCATGGGTCGCATAAATATAACATTTTTGGGTGAACTAGTTCTAATATTTTTTTAGAAAATTCCCCTTTCCAAACTCCAATCTCAACGCCGATACTTTCTGTATTAAATTTAGACAACAAAAAATCTTTATTAACTAACATTATATTTCCTTTTTATTCGTTTATAATCTATTTCACTGTACTTCATAGTCTTCATATCAGCCCAATTATGCATGAAGTTTTTTAATGGCGTATATACAATAAAATTCATATTAAAATATGCTGCCATAATTGAGAAACTACTCTGGCCGGTGACTAATATGTCTGCAGAACACATATGATGTAATGCTTCTAAATCAGACCCATTTAATTGTAATGTAACATTTTCTTGATTAAAAATAGAAAAATCTGCAACAGTTCCTTCTGAAAATATATGTATATCTAAATTTTCGTTTCCTATATTTGAATTTAAGTTATTGATTATTTTCATATAATGATCAAATTCTATCCAACGGTCTGCATTATTATTTTTTGAAATATCGCCACGTCGTATGTGTACAGCAACTGAAATTTTGTTACTTTTATATTTTAAATGAATATCTCGTTTTACTGACCAATATAATTTTTGTATTTCTGGCTTTATTAAATTGTAATACTGAGTTAATTTTCCTGGGAATGGATTCGGCCCATATATTATCACAGATTCATCTGGAATGTTATCAATCATTGTTTCAATCATATTCATTGAATTTTGATATGTTGAGTCTGGCGTACTAGATTCATGACATAAATCCATAGTTGGAATATTAACAACTGATTTTTCTTTAACTGAATCATATGAAGCGTAACCGTTTGATAATCCTAAAAAATCTTCATATCGAGCAGCATCGCGAGTAAACGGACTATATATATATTTTAAATCAAATTTCTTAGCTAAAAATAGTCCCGTAATCCAATTGTGAAACTTATGCCCTGATGAACTTCGATTGATGTCAGGATCGCGAAAATCTATTGGTGGTGTTTGTATATATTTCATAAAACCTTTCCTGTATTAATTGCTAATGAAATTGTATTCCATAAATTGTATTTGTTTAAAATTAAGTCTTTTGCTTCAAACAATGCATCATAATCTAATTCAGATTCTGGAATAGATATAATTTCTCGTACTTGCGAAACAACATCTTTTGTTATATCAATATTAAAATAACTTCCTTCTGGAAAAAACTTATCGATATTAGTACATCCATAATAAATTGGAAATGTATTACATATAATTGGATCGCATATTTTTTCTGAAAAATAATATGGAGTCCGGCCGTTTTCTATACAAAGGTTGAACCGGTAATCTTGTAGCCCTAATGTCTTATCTCGCTCTGGTAGAATACCTTTATATTTATTTGTTTTATATCTAGTTGTCTTACCAAATATATCAACGTCAATATCTGAATTATGTAACTGATCTATTATAGCTGCACGTTCAATACCATCAATTCTCCAACCTTTTCCAGAATCAACAACACTTATCAACCGTTTTTTATCTATATTAGTATTTTGTAACAACTTATCATACTCTTGCATCACCCACCATGTTTGAGGTAGCCAGCTGGTACCTTCATTATGATGAAATCTAATATTAGCATCAACAATATCATGTAAATGTACATGTTGTGGTTCTCGACCAAAGAATATTAATTTTTCTTTATTATAATGTGCTGATGTTTTATCCTGAACAATTTCAAAATCCGACTCATCAATGTCATCGACCACTACAACATTATTCCATGTACCAGATCCATATGGTGTTTGCATTTTAAATAGCGATGTTAATTTATCTGATGGTAAAAAGTAATCATGAAAATATATTTTATGATATTCATTAAAATCTTGATTACAATAGTTGTATAAAAGTATTGATAACTGTTGCTGATATTGTTTCATGATATCAAATTCAATTTCAATGCCTGGGTATAACTTTTTACATGAATGATATTGTAATTTTAATGCATCTATAGTTGCTTCAAAGTCATTTTGTACTTTATCAGAAAACCAATTATCAATCTTCCACGAATCGATTAAACCTTGTTCTCTATTAACATATACAATTTTATAAGGTGTTTGTTTTGGCAATAAATCAATCCAATATTTAATCGTGCCAATAAATCTAGGATCTTTTATAAATGTTATGCCATCTACTTTATCATATATATTTTGTATTTTTTGTTGTAGATCTAAACTTATTCGGTCGGGTAGATCAGTTTGATCAAAATAAATTTCTCCTTTAGAATACTTATGTAATATTTCATTATTAATACTATTAACAGAAAATGCTTCTTTAATGTCATACGTACGTGTTAATCCTTTAGTTGTAGCTACCCTATCAACTATACTATTACATCCAATTTGTTCTAACAAACTACTTACGTATGATGTTCCTGACTTATATAACCCGATAACAAATACTATCATAATTTTTGATAAACCTTACTTTGTCGTATTCTCTGTTCTGTAGCTTTTTGTTCTGCCTCTCGGGCTTTACCTTCATTTTGTAAATTTTCTGATCTGTTTAAAACATATAGTATATCATTAGTTCTATATATATGTTTCTTACCTGCCATTTCTACCATTGGTAAACATAATGCATGATCCCATGCACAAGAAAATAATTCATTTGTTTCTGGGTCAGTAATGTCTTGCTTGTTTACTTTATTTAACAACCAAAATTTATATGTTTTTAAATGTGAATAAGGAAAAGCAACTTGCCGATGAGCATTTACTTCATCAACATGATCGTCTATATGCATATGGAAATGTCCGCCCAAATTTCCTTGAGGCCATGATTGATAGTGTCCATAAGTCATCCATATATCATCATTTTGATATATCTGGTTCAAATACTGTAATACAAATGAATTAGACAACCAATCATCACCATCAACTTCAACAATGATATCTTCATCGTTAATTTTATCATGTTTTTTAAGATAATCTATTGCATAATAATATGCTTTTCCTTGGCTACCATTATTGTCATTCTGTAACACGATAAAACGATCATCATCTTTAGTATGTTCAATAAGCGATTGATATGTATTATCTGTAGATTTATCATCAACATAAACAAATAATGCATTATCATATGATTGAAATTTGTTAACATGTATGTTCATCTGTACATATAGATCTACATTATAACAAGTAGATATAATCACGAAACGGTTTTGATTCATAGCATCACCTTATCTAATTGTTGACCTTCATATGGGCCAGTTTTATATTCATATACTAAAGTATTATCCTCTAATATAGTATATGTATGTCCGCCCTCTAAAGTAAATGATGCATCTCCGGCTTTTAAGATGGGTTCTGATATAATTTTATTATCTATATCATAAAAAGTGCATTGAACACTTCCTTGAATTACAATCCAACTTTCTTGTGCAATTACATTTCTTGTTCTTTCTTTAAAAATATGTCTATGTGCTGGAAATGTCTTACCTTTCTCCATATTAAGAAGAGCACACTGAATAAAATGATTTTCTGGAACTACATCTTTTCGGCCTGGTGTTAAATCTTCTTTTCTTACAACAATATGAAGTAGATGCTCAAGATCATGTTTTGAATAAATCTTTTCCATTATAATTCCTCGTAATAGTTGTTTTGTTTTTCTTGTTTTTCTATTGTTTTATGATGTAATAAACACCACTCTGAATCTTGAGGCAAATGCGATAATGTTTTGTACCCTTCTAACTTTTCATGTACTTTATTTACCCACTTAATATCATCTGAATTTTTATAAATTCTCCACTGATAATCCGGGAAGTTTACATACCCATTATCATCAACACGCCACCCCCATTTTGACACATGTTCAGGGGTCAATCCTTCGACTGTATTGATTCTTGGTACCTTTATTATATCAACTTTGTTATGTTCTAAAACTTGAGGTAATAAGCGAATAAAGTATTCATCTATCATCTCATCAGCATCAATCTGAAATATATAATCACCCGTACACATATTAGTAAGCCAATTCTTCATTTGAGCAAAATGTCCATCAAATGGATATGAATGCCAATTGAATTCTCCATTAATACTTTTAGCCCGTAAAAACTCTTCAACTTCTTTAGTACCATTTGTAGAATCAAATAAAACAACTAGTTCGTCTTCTCTTCGTTTGTGTTCTAATAAGTATGTAATGAGACGCTGTATTTCGACTAACTCATTACATACTGTTATTGCATAACTTAGTTTCATACTTTTTGCAATTTAGGTAAATTTAAAGTAGGAAGTTTCAATTCTTGTTGCATTGGAATTGATTCTGTTCCTTTATCTATAATTTCTATTAATTCATCATATCGTTTACTTACCGCTTTTTTACTAAAATTGGTAATTGCATAATATCTTTGACGCTTTGCTAATTCAACCCACTTTTTGTAATTTTTCTTGACTTCTTTCAACATTTTTTCTGCATAACGATAATCAACAGTATGCCATTTAGCTTCTTTTAACAAAAATTGATTTTGTGCAGATCCATCAATTGGTGTTAATCCACCTGGTAAAGCACAAATGAAATCTTTATTCAAGAAGTCTGCTGGGCCTGAATAGTGTGGGGCAATGATGGGTTTACCTGTAGTTGTAAATTCAAGTAGCGGACGTCCAAATCCTTCACCTTTTGTAAATGATACCATTGCTTTTACTTTCGGATGATTATACAGTGAATTCATTTCATCGTCAGTTAAATCGCCATGTAATAAATATACATTTGGTAGACGATCATTCTTATCATGTAATGCTGTAATCTGTCCAATTTTATTTTCAATCTCAAATCTGTCAGTAACTGAATATGTTGCACCTGATGTTTTTAAGATCAATGCTGGTGCTGAAGCTTGGTTTTTAAATGTATTGAAAAATGTATGTATAAGGCCAGAAATATCTTTTCGGTCATGGCCTAAATTTCCTTGCAACCAATGACCTACCGATAAAAATGCAAATGACTCTTTTACTTGATCAATTCCCATTACTTCAGTTAAAGCATTACTATTATCATAACAAGTTTCATCAAAATATTCCGGAACAACTTGTATATCACTGATAATTGACTTTTGTGTTGATTTAGCTGTATTTAAGATTACTTGTTTTGTGAACTCAGACGGAACAATAGTAATATTCATTAGATTGATTTTGTCAATCCAATCAGCAGGACAAATATCTCCTTCTGTCGCTGCAGTGACGCCTATATTAAATTTGCCAATCTTTTGAAATTCATTTGGCACTGTAATTTGTACCCAAATGTCAGGCTGCTCTTTTAGTTGTGGCGGTATAAATCTACCCTTCCAATCTTCAGATATCGGATATGAAAATGGTGTATGTCCCCATGGCAATGATATTAATTTAATATCCCATTCTTTAGATTTTTTATCTATTAGATTAGAAATAACTTCTCGTGCATGATGTCCATATCCAGATTGTGTCTGTACTGGTGACGCTATAACTACTTTTCTCATTCGGTAATACCTATATTTTTATATTCGTTGGATTCTACTTTATTAAATGTATATCTGGGCCTTGAGTCTTTCGGCTTAGTAAATAAGAAATCTATACATTTTATCATAGAGTCTCCCATTTGCTTTGCAGTTAATCCGTGTGTCAAACAAAACTCTCTTCCTGCTTGGCCGGCTAAGTTACGATCTTCAATTGATGTTTCCCACCATTCTCTAATTGCGTTACCAACATCTTCAAAACGAACTCTGTCATCAAATATATACGGAGTCTGCGGCGATCCTTGTAATGATCTATTACTTGGAAATATTGGCTTAGCCCATTTACCGTGTTTCTTATACTTTCCTGTATGATTCGTTGTAAACTCTCGATCAAAAATAATCCAATCTCCATTTTCATCTTCAAACCGCATTTGATCTTGTAATCCTCCAGTAACAGAATTAACAATAACTGTACCTGCTAACAATGCTTCTGTGCTACTAAGTCCCCATCCTTCATTTGATGCGATATTTAATACAACATCTGCTACATTATACATTGCATTGAGGTCGACAGTTGAAAGTTTTTTGTCTGAAAATAATATTTTTGCTTCAGGTGCTACAGCTTTCCAAACAGCTCTTAAATCAGTTCCGTTACCATCCACCACAGCTGTATGCATAATTAATGCTACTCGGTCTTGTTGATCTTTTGGCAGCGACTTACGAAAATGTTCAAATGATAAAATGACATCGCCTGGAAGTTTTCTTCTTATGTTTCTGTTATTCCACATCACTAAAAAATCAACACCATTATTTGTTTTTAGTTGATTGAACATTTTTTGATATGCATCATCATCTTTAGTTAATGGTTTATAATAGGTATCATCTAAGCCATGCGGAACAAATGATGTATATACAGTATCCCATGAATCTTTTTGATTTATGTCTCGCTCCTTAGAATCAAGATCTATAGTTTCAAATCTATTTTGACTTAATACTTCATTATGGATGTTATGAGATTGTTTTGATATACCCATAATTAAATCAGAACTACCGTAGAATGGAGCATTCCACATTGGGTATGGTAAATCGTCCCATATAGAATAATAAATGATTGGGAGTTGGTATCTGGTTTTTAATTCATGCTCTAGAGCATATAGCCATGTCCAATATCTTGGATCTGTGAAATGGAATATTGCATCTGGTTTCTCATGTTCAATTACTTGAAATAGTATATTTCTATCTCCGTAACCATCCCATGGGATAATTTTTACTGAAGCATCTTCTACTCCAGTTTCTTTAATTATATCCGCTGACGCATCAACTAATTTGCCTTGTTCTGGATGTTTGATTGCGGCTCCGATTTGAACCCAATCATACTTATGTACTGTTTTTAAAACTATCTCTTTACTAATAGTTCCAATACCTGACGGTAACCTTAAGTCATCTGCTAGAAGCAGAATCTTCTTTTTTGACATTCGTAACCTTTTCTTTATTTTATTATAAATATATTATTTCAGAATAACAACCGATTTGTTTTTCTTTTTTGCTCGTTTAACTGCCGTGTCGAGTTGCGGGTCTAATTTGCCAGATGATAATACGATCATCTTATCGCATGCGTCTGCAATCAAATTCATTCGATGAATAAGCTGCGAAAAATGATACTTTTTGCCATAATATGCTTCCGGCATAGCAGAATACATGTTTTTGCCTGTATATGATGCATTATATTCTACATATGAAAGTCCAAATTCTAATGAATACTTTTTAACCATATGTCCTGCACCTTCTGTTCCGCCTTGTCCTAGTATAGTAACTGATTGTTCTAATCGTTTTAACCGACCTAATACATCTTGAAGCTTTCTTCTACTCTGCCAATCTCGACTACCAATTAATGCTATTTTCATTTTTGTAAGATCTTATCATATTTATATCGTACAACTTTCGGCATATAACCATAACTAATTCTAAACCCTTGTTCTAACAAAATTCTATTCTGTTTACAATTCGGTTCATCAATATCAGTAAGTAGCGTGTAATAACACCGTACATATCCCCGATCGGGTAAGTGCTTCTTTACTAAATATTCATATACATATTCGTGTTTGTGACGATACATTATTTAGTAGTTACTTTAATTCTTTACGAAATAGTATGGAAACTAGTAAGCTCAAACAATATGCTTGCCAAAATGTAATCTCATGTACGCCATCAAATATTGGTGCTACTCCAAAATTCCATAGCCATACAATAGGCCATGCTAATAATAATGAAAGTAATACTGCTAACAATATCGTAGCTAGTACTAAGCCTAATTTTTCAATATTCTTCATACTATAATATAATGAAAATTACTCACGAATCCTATCTTCTTTTGGACAATTTTCATAGTCTTCTTTGAAAGGACAATATTTGCAATTCTTTGCCCCCTTTTCAGCTATTGCTAAATATGTTCTGTCTTCGTTTTTTGTACCATCCGGATTAAATGCATCTTCAATGAAACTGTCTATCAACGTTTGTACTTTATTTCTAGACGGCTTACCGGATGCTGGAGATACTTGTTGTATACGCTTTTGTGGGAACATTGATTCTTCAACTAGTTTTCGTTTAACAATGAAAAATTCAATGTCAATGCTGTCTACAGGAACGCCATATTGTTTTGAGAAATACGTTTTGTATGCAACGAGTTGTGCTGCTTTTAGTTTATCAGCCTTTTGCCATTTATTCCAACCCATCCGACTCGTCTTGATATCAATAATTTTAATTCGGTTTAATTCAGTATCTCGTATAACTAAATCTATAAATCCATTCCAGAATATATTTTCATTTTTTTCTGATGCTGGGGTACATAAGTCTAATTCAATACCTAATAGTTCTGTATTCTTTGTTGAAAAGTACTGTCTACGTCTTTTCTGAAACCATTCTAATATTGCAACGCCATCTTCAAGAAACTCACCTAATTCTGCAGGATTAGAAAAATGTTCGCCGGTTTGTTCTACTGCGGCTACATATTCTGATTTAAGATTTGTAGTGAGGTCATCTCGGAAGTTAATCCAATCTGCCTGCTTAACACCTTTTGTTAACAAAATCATTAGATAATGTTGCAAGGTTTCGTGGAAAGCAGTACCAAATGTAGTAGCAATACTATGACTAAATGGTGCTAACTTCTTTATGTATGAAAGTTCCCATTGTTTAGGGCATTTCTGATACATAGACCATTGTGAATATGATATTCGATATGGTACTTCTGTTGAATCTTTTCTAGAAAGATTATAAATTGGATTAACAAATTTTACGTCCGGCATATTATATTGTTGCTAATTCTTCTCTGATCAGTGTTAGATCGTTGTATGTATATGTAAACTCAGGAGGCATATCATGAAAGAATACATTAGACCAATTTAGAGCATCAATTAAAAATTCTCGTATCAACTCACCCCCTTTGATTTCGTCTTCAAATGTCCCCGGATCATCTGCTGCTTCATATAGCAGATTTAAATCAACCTTTTGGTCAATACACCATTCTTTGAATTGGCTAATAGTATCGTCTCTTAAGAATGAGTCATACACTTCATAATCATCAAAGTCTTGATTGAACTCAAAGAGTGTCCATGCATTACGATACTCATCTTCTGCATAGCCTGTTATTGAGCAATCTTCTTGCTTAGCAATCGTTTCAAATAGATTATTCGGAATATACCAAGCTGATTCAATACA
>Ga0070746_10001312_pt1 | contig 14935 bp, 12 predicted proteins | sample VirMetDEL_Mar_21_FD_77016 | JGI IMG/M metagenome (GOLD analysis project Ga0070746, IMG submission 77016) | Aqueous microbial communities from the Delaware River and Bay under freshwater to marine salinity gradient to study organic matter... | ecosystem: Environmental > Aquatic > Marine >... | reverse complement strand
CCTCTGAAGTCATCTACTCTTAAAATTGCCATTTTATTCTCCTAGATGAGTTCGAGTTAGAATTGAATTCCGCTCTGAATGATCTCTTCAAAATCTGCTCCAGTGCGAGTCGCAATGAAGTTAAGAGTGATGAAGTTGATAGACCGAGCAGGTTTGACAAAGATCGAAGCAACAAGTTCGTTGCGGTCGATAACTTCCGGAGTATTGTTTCTTTCGTCACATTGTACGAAGAAGTCTTGAATACCGCGTCGTGCCTGAATCTCTCGTAAGAGAGGTTCAACAATCGCAACAAACTCTGATCGGGTGAATTCATCGTTGAATTCGAACAGGAAGTTACGAGCAGCTTCTGCAATAGACTTCTCGATTGCGAGGAACAAACGTCGAACGTTGATACGATCGAACGCAGAGGGTCGAGCAAGTTTGGTCTTGTCACCAAACAGGATCGTACCACGTCCTGGGAATTGTACGATCGGGTTTACACCTTTCTTGTACAGTTCATCACGTTCAGTCTTGGAAGGACTGTATGCCAAGTTAGTTACACCAGCATACTCACCACGTCGCTCACCAGCAGGTGACCACCAAGGACCATAGTTATAGTCCGTGAGGGCAAAGATACCAGCAGTGGTAGATGCAGCAGGGATGTAGATGTAATTGTCGTTGTACTTGTCATAAACACGCAGGTAGTTATTGTCTACTGCGAGGTATGAAGAAGCACTAAAACGATTAGTCGTGTTGAGGGTATTCGTCACAGGATCGTTTTGGTTGACAACAGCAGCACGGTTAGGTGATGCTACAACCATACAATCTTTACGAGTCGTACCAGCAATACCAGCCAAGTCGTTTACTACAGTGATCTGATCGATAGCACTGTTCATGCCAGGAGCAATTAAGATCTGAATATCGATCTCTTCGACATCTTCATATGCGTCGAATGCCTGCATGTAGTCACCAGTGTCAAGAGCAATGTGGTCTTTACCACCTGCCATAGTAACACTTGCTGAGTCGTTTGACCAAGAGAATCCGTCAGCATAGTTCACACCAGTACCGTCTGAAGGGGGATTAGTGCCCCAGTTAGAACCCTTGGAAACATCACCGTTCCAGTCTTTGAACCAGACGTAGTTAGATGAGTTATTGATAACTGTCTTGATGTAGTTATCGCCTCCGTCTACTGTCTTCGCACCAGGCGCAACAGAAACGAATGCGTAAGTCTCAAGCACAGTGCCCTTCGTCCCAGAAATCAGACCATCGGAATCAACGATTGCGAGGTGGATTTCGTCGTTCTCGTTCTTGCCTGGTTGGTTTTTAGCCCAATCAGAAGTGCCAGGAACATTGTCGAACAAAAGGTTTTGGTTCCAGTTAAGGAAGTTGTTCAGATGAGATGAAGAACTCTCTGAATCACCATCCTCAACACCGAACCATTGAATCTTGAGTGAGTTACCCAGATCACCAGGATACTTCGCAACGAAGTTGGTAGTGATCGCAGTCTCTTGACTCTCCCAATGCTCTTCGTTCTTGACCAGAAGTCGAGAATCAGAGTCAGTGAAAGATCCTTGAGAGTTGTATGGGAGATCGTCAGAATCTACAGCGGAACCTGTAGGAATCTGTCTGCTTACAATGAGGTTACCAGAATAACGCAGGAACTGATTACAAGAGAAGTAATCTACCGCATGCCTAGCATCCGGAATACCGAATGTCTCGGCAAGTCTTGTCTCGTTTTGAATACGAGTCGGAACGTCAACTGGACCCCACTTAAATGCACCAACAAATGCAGACAACGAAGTTTCGACGTTGGGTGCTACCCCAGTTAGGTCGAATTCGCGTACTACAACAGCAGGTGACATTGATGGAGTAGTTAATGCCATTTTGCTTTCCTCTTCAATAGAAAATGATAAGTTCGTTTAGCATAATAAGGAGACATTCGGTGGAATGTTCAATGAGTTTATTTATAACATTCAGTGTTTTAGGTAAAATCCGTCATCGTCGATCCCATGAATGAGACTAAATGGATCCAGTTTCTCTTCATAGGTTATTTCGTCATCAGGATTATCATTCATGAAACCGAAGGGAGGAATATCCTCTTCAATTTCTCTCATCCTCTGCTTAAACATCATTTTCTTCACATTAATATCTGTCATCTCTTGGAAATATGCGGTTCCCACAAAGTACCCCAACAAGACAAAGTTCATAACGAGGTCATCGTGATTACCATCACTTGCCTCATAGGAGGCACCCCTGACTTCAAAGGTGCTGATCTCCATTATAGTTTCTTCATCGACGATCTGCAACTTGCCTTCGTCCATGAGATCTTTAAATCCTGAGCAACCGAGTCGTTTTGTCCTGCGTGTCATCTCGACACCAATGCCATTTGCTTTGACACTCGACTCCATATGTAGATTGCCATACTCTAGATCATAGTGCATACCATGACAGGTCAGTTGCCCTGCATCGTTGTTCTCGATTATCACATATGCCTCATTGTAAAGATTTGCGTACTTATAGATAATATCTGGAAAGAGCATCGGAGATATCAAATTATTGCGATATACTGCGACCTGCTTGAAAGGTCTTGTGCTAATGTCGACTACGTTAAACGTACTATAATCCTGCCCTCTTCCCTTTGCTACATCGACCATCATGACGTATAGTGAATCCTTTCGGGGTTCATCATACAACATGAGATCACCACCTTCCAAGATTCTCTTGGGTGGTTCTGCTTTCAGCGACAACAATGTTTGTGCGTTGACTAGAGTCTGTCCTGTCCCGTAGAAAGTGTTCCCGAATTCCTGATCAAACTGCACTTCACTGGTGTTTGCTATTGTCTGCTTTTTCCACTTCTCATCACGACCAGGAACATCCCACCAGTCTACCCTGAACGGCATATACTCATTCACACCCTGCACTGCTCCCTGCCAGATCTTGTGGTACATATTACCGATACCATTGGCAGTGGATGTGATGATTACCTTTGAATCTTTACCAGATGAAATTACTGGATAGGTTGAGGTATAGAACTCTGATGCCTTTTCAACGAAAGCAAACTCATCGAGCATCAGTAAGTTGACCGAGAATCCTCGAATAGAACTACTGGATGTAGATTCAGCAAAGATCCTACTGTTATTAGCAAACTCAATACTACCTTTGTTGAGTGTCTTGCATCCTGGTTGCAGGAAGAAAGGAAGGTTCTCCATCATCAATGTGATACGACCCAGCATTTCACGAGAGGTTGCTCCTCTGTTTGCCAGGATTGCCACAGTTTGTTCGGGGGTGAACAGAGCATACCAAAGTAGATATGCTAGAGAGGAGATAGACTTACCAGACTGTCGACAAGCAAGGACAACCGAGAATCGATTGTCATTGAAGTGATGGAACATTTTCTCCTGATAGGGATATAGTTCAAATGGAACTAGACCTTCGTTCAGGTTAATGATCTTTACATAGGTTCGAGCAAAGTAGGCAGGATCTGCCATACACTTGGCATACTCCTGAACCTTGTCAGGAGTCCAATCTTCTTCAACACCGTCTGCCTTGACATTGATGTTCCCGAGGTAGTGATTATTCCCCGCTAACTTCGTCGTGTCTGCTATCTGGTGTGACATCAATAACGTCCGTCTCTTTATTCAAGTCTTTAAGCATACGTTGCAATTCAGTGGTAGAACCAATGAAAAGGTTGTTGTTTGTAGTGCTCTGCTTTTCTGGAGCAGGCAACATCATCTGATCAATCGTCTGAATCTTCCTATGAAGATCCATAAGTTTTTCTGATGTGTTAGCAGTATCCTTAATTAAGGTTGCTAGTACTTCGTATGCACGAGGATGCTCTGATTGTCGAGCAACCTCAATCATTTCTTCAATACCCTCTCGTCCCTTTTCGATCAAATCGTAAAGAGTTTCCCGAGTGTACTCGTAATCATCATCTTTTTGTCTATCGTCACTCATTTGTAAGGATGCGGTACGTCATGTGAGTCTCCGTCGTAGTGAGTAAAATCACTATCAGGACTGTGATCATTTAGAATATCTATGACAATCTGAGTATCACTATCTGGAGGATAGGATGGATGCGGTACTGCATCGATACGAAGTGTCTCGAGATAATCTGGGTCTTGCTGTGGGTTGAATGCTGACGGCCAATCGTTGAAGAAGTCGATATCGATAGTTTCGATAACTTTCTTCGGAGTCTTGTTGACCGGACCGTAGAACATGACCTTCATTTCAAAAGTCAGAGTATAGATGATAATCCTTCTATCTTCTAATGCTCCTTCAAAATTATCTTGGAATGTCACAGACTGTAGAGTGATTGGGACATCCTCGACAATGTCAGACATTCCAGCAAGAGGTTTCATACTCACCGTGTACTGAGGGTTGAAGTATGGAATGATCTGTTCGACGCACTGTAGACAGTCGTCGTGTTGCTTTCCGTAGATATTTAATTCAAACGTGAGGTTGTAGGGTGTGCCACCGTAAACCTGATAACTGGTAGCACCACAGGGATCTGACTTATCTCCCTCTCCATCACATTTAATATAATTAGATTTCGGTAACTGCCTTGCTGCGTCGTATTGATAGTTACTGATCTCAAACGACATACGGGGTAGACGAATCGCAGTCATATCCTCGATTCTATCATCTCCCCCAGAATTCATCTCAGCGATTCGTTCTAAGAACTTCCTCTGAGGAGCATAGGCAACTGGAACCTTTATTTGACCCAGCACTTTACTTCCGTGTCGACGGATGACGTAGATATTATTGAACAGTGAGCCGAATATTGCTACTGACTTTCGTGTTCTTTCGTGATAGAAATGATCGCCAAACATTAACTCGGACTCGGTACTAGGGGATTACTTTCACTGAAGTCTAGATACTCTAGAGCAGAAAGATCCCAATCATCTACATCTCCTGTTGATCCACCAGGAGCACCTACTTGTACATTTTGCATCTCTGAAACAGAAACTACTGTGGCAGTCGATCCATTATCGAATCCAACTACCTGTTTACCTGTCGCGAACTTATGGAACTCACCGTCAGCATCAGCACCGACATGAGCAAGATACAGTTCCTTCGGATCAGACAACCACTCAACGACCTCACCCTGCAAGTTCACGTTAGTCTTACAGGAGTCTTCATCGTAAAGAACTTGCTGAACAATCTCATTACGGACAAATCCGTTTGAAGCAGAGTCCAGTGTGAGTCTCCACTGATATGCCTGGAAGTTTTCAACCAGATCAATCTCTTCAATACCAGTGTCAAAGTCCTCATCAGAGTACTCAAACTTCTCACAACGCAAACGGAAAGTCGGGAGGTTACCCAACTGATAAAATGGTGCATCATCCTCGACTCGCATAACCTGAAATATTGCCTCGGAAAAGGGCAAGTAGATCAGATCACCTTCACGTGGTCGATAATATTTGTTATTCGGGATGTTCGGAGTGTCTGCAGTTCCACCCTGTTGCTCGGCATATGCTCGAATCTCAGTGTTCCAACGACGACGAGACATGACCAATGTTATAGCATCTCGAATCTCGACACCAAACTTCTGGAACAGGTCTCCCTCACCTTCATATCCTTCAACGGACTCGATGTAAGTTTCGACTTTGTATGCGTGCTTGAATCTTGACAGGATACTGTCATTGAATATCATATCACGGTGCACGACTTCGCGAGGAATGTAGTATACATCCTGCCCGTACATCTGAATGGATTCGACGATTAGATCTTCTAGAAGGTTTTGTTCAGATCTTACGTTATGACGAAAGTAGGGATTAGTTGCCATGCGTCACCCCACTAAGAAGATAGGTGGTTCCTCGTACTCAAGACGCATCCTTTCTCTCAACTCTGTCAGTTCTGTGCGGGCATCCTCAAGGATGATACGACCATTCACTGTCGTTCCACCAGGAAGTTGCATTCCCTCGAACTTAGACATATTCATTCCCCACTGCTCTTTGATCAGTGCAGTAGTATAATCTTTCATAAACATATCGTTATAGACAGTAGAGACCTCACCACGACGGAGAGGATCAGTAGCAATTGCTTCGGGAGTAGGAACTACTTCATAGACTTCAAAGCAAACATAGTCACCAGCCTTCAGTTGACCATCTTCAATATCACTCCACAGATAAACTCTGTCCTGTCGACGACTGAAGTTGATGATAGGAAGACCGTTGATCTTCATATCAATCAGTTCCATGTATGACCGCATTTGATCATAGTATGCTAGTCCACCAGCACCAACATCAGTGAGCGAGTGGAAGTCACTCAAAGCAAACTGATAGTTGAAGGAGAACATATTGGTACTGCCGATGAAACCACCAGTACCAGCAAACATTTTAGTTACTGATATAATTCGCGAAGGAATGGTGACATACTTATTAGCGATGTCAGTATCAGTCATCTGATGTTGATAGTAGTTTCGGAAAGTGGCGTCGGAATGAAACTCACGATACAGCTGAAGTGCATCGTCGATCTTATCTTCGATCTGATCTTCGTCGACATTGACCTCAATGACTGGTTCCCCAAGTCGTCGAAGACAGTAGTCTATCAACTGTTGTCTTGAACCAATTACTGCCATTGTTTATGCCTTCTTGAGTGCTTCGACTTCTGCTCTCAGTTCTTTAACTGCTTCAATGAGTAGTCCTGTCAGGTTTCCGTATGCTACTGAGAGACCTTGCTCCGTGGCATGAACTGCTTCTGGGAGAACCTCTTGTATTTCTTGCGCAATAACACCAGTGTATCGTCGAGTGTCGTCACCCTTACGATTAAACACATAACCACCAAGATTTGACACTTTGTCAAGTGCGTGATCGATTACTTCAATATCTTCTTTGATAGCAATATCAGAGAAGGCAGTCACGTCACCAGTTGCGGTGATTGCTCCAGTAACAGAGAAGGCACCAGTATAAGAACCACTCATTCTGAAGTCGTCACCGACTTTGCTTACACCATTACTTGCGGTGAGTGTAGCACCTGCGGGGAGAACAGTCCATGCTCCACCAGTTCTTACATAACTATTGGCATTGTTGGGAGCATCGTCGAGTTTAGCATCCCACGATCCCTGAGTAACATCACTCGGAATACCAAGTGAGTATCCACTGACCGCATCATATGCTAAAGCAAGTGTTCCAGTCGTGGTAACTGGTGATCCACCGACAGTCAATCCTGTCGGGACTGTCATGGCAACTGACTCTACAGTACCAGTAGCAATAGGTGATCCACCAGAACTAATATTACCACTGACATTCAAGTCACCAGTGATTTCAATGCCTGCGGTGAAACTGGCACTGTCGTTAAATGTGATATCCTTTTCGACTGTAATGCTACCATCTTTGTCGATGATAATAGAATTGGTGTGACCATCTGCATCACTTGAAGTGAATAAAGAAAGACTCCAGTCATTAAAGTTACTGGTCGTCTGAGTTGCGAGCAAACCTGCTCCTGTATTGTTTGTGGATCCTGCAGGACCCAGTTCCATTCGGGTCGTCTGACCACTGTTGGATACTTTAGAACCAAATAATGTGTGCTGGTTTCCGACACGAGAAACTTTGATTTTCGCGCCTTGTAGATTGTTGTCGATACCAAATAGCAGTGCTTGACTACTGTCTAGTCGCAGAGTTTCTCCACTGACATTGTCTACGAATTTGAGGGCAGGATCGTAATTGAAATCCCCACCCTTAATATTCAGGTTGCCGTTATTAATGACCACGTCACCACTGTCAACGATAATACCGTTACCATTGATCACAATACCACTATCGAAATGACCGCCACCCAGATCAGAGTCGAGTGCGACAAAGTTAGCGTCTAACTCGTTATGAGTCAGAGGTGCCTGTTTATAGGTGTAGTCCGGATTCGGTGATCCTGGAGGTCCTTGTCTAAGTGTTAAGTTTGCCATTATTCATTGTTCCCGATATTCTTAGGATATTTATACGCCTCAAAATATGTTTTCTTTGATCTCTTTTAAAATCACTTTCTTATGTCGAAATATTCTATAGTACTGTTCTAATTTTTTGAACCTTGAGAATCTTCTGACTGCTTCGAGGCTCTCCCTGTGAATTTTTCTGAGTCTGTCAGTATAGTCAAACTCTATAAAGTTAATCTTTTCATCTGTATGGAATCTCATGTATCCATACACCTCGTCCTTTTCTATTTTAAAGGACTGATAAGAGTCTTTGAGGTAAAACGCAAACTCTGTCTCTCTAAACCATTTACCGATATCAAACTGACCTGCCACTGGCATACATCTTTGTGTGATGTTGTTATCCTCTAAACAAGGATACTCATAAAATGTCACTTTCAATGAAGGTTCGTCTGTGAAAAACAAGTATGAATTCATAAACGAAAAGAATCTTTTTTCAGCAGATCGAACTATAACATGATTCTCAAAAAACGATTGATCATGATAAGTCGATGAGATTCTATCATTTTCTAATGTGAACTCATAGTCATACAAAGACTTCATCGTGTAAACATTCTTAAAGTTACTATTGAATGCTGGACAATAATGTATATGAGAATCTGGTCTTTCGGGATCTATAAGATCTTTCTTATGAAAGGTGGATATTACATTTTCTGGCGGAGTTGCCAGGATCCATTCCTTTTCTGATGATGTCCAGTAGACATTGATACTCATAAACTTATCTCATAATATAGTGGTCATTTAATATATCTATACCCCTATTTTGATTCTAATTCTTTAACTTTAGAAGACAGTTCTTTTACTGCCTCAATAAGCAATCCTGTCAAGTTGCCATATGCCACACCTAAGACACCATCTTCATTAGTGTGAACTGCTTCTGGCAAGACCTCTTGAATTTCTTGTGCAAGTACACCAGTTCTCTTATGATCATCACCGATCTTATTGTAGGTGTATCCACCGATTTGATTAACTCTTTCCAATGCCTCAGTGATTGGACTGATATTCGACTTCAGTGCGACATCAGAGAATGCTACCACATCACCACTTGCAGTGAATGTTCCGGTGTAGGAACCGCTCATGGAAATGGTCGACCCAGCAATTTTAACACCATTATTGAAGGTGTTGGCAATATTTGCTGAACCATTAAAGGACACACCGTTGATGGTTCTAGCATTTTTTAATGTGCCATTCAACTGTCCTATAAATTCTGAACCAGTAACTGTGCCACTACCTGCGGTAATGGTATTGTTCTGTGTGTTGATGGTAGTAGAAGTCAGTGCTCCTGTGTTGATGGTACTAGAAGACAGTGCTCCTGTGTTGATGCTACTAGAAGTCAGTGCTCCGACACTAATAGATCGGGTAGAAGTATTACCTACAGCAAGAACACCATCAAGATCATAAGTTGCCAGAGTAGCATTGATCGAACCTTCTAGACTATCGAATGCGTTGTTCTGATCATTAATCAGATTTGTGATCTGTAAGTTTAGACTAGCGTCCAGACTGTCGATCTGACCCTGAAGATTTGTCTCGAGACTGTTGAAGTTGAAATTAATTTTAGTCTCGAAACTATCAAACTGATTGTTGATATTGTTTTCGAGAGTATTGATCTGAGTTTGTAAAGAAAGTTCTAGACTATCAAATGCAGCATTCTGATCATCAATTAGATTTGAGATCTGTAGGTTTAGACTAGTGTCCAGACTGTCGATCTGATTTGTTAAATTTAGTTCGAGAGTATTAAAATCAGCATTGACTTGAGTCTCGAAACTATCGAATCTAGACAATATGCTAGTTTCAAAACTATCGAATCGTGTATTTGTACTAAGTTCGAAACTATCTAATCGACTGTTTGTGCTAGTCTCGTAACTGTCTAATCTTGAAGTTAAGTTAGAGTCAACAGCGGTTAGTGCTCTATTAACTGCTAAGGAGGTCGGAACCCGATCCCCGAAGTTCGTTAAACTTGAGTCCCAGTCCTCAATTCTTCGACCACTGGTCTTAGAATAAAGATTACCAAATTGAATTTCTACAGTGTCATCAAAGACATTAAGTCTTTTGACCTGATTGATATTTCCTGCACTGATAGAAACATTTCCATCAGTGAATGAGTTTGCCGACAGAACATTTACTAATGCTGTACCGGACACCCGTAAATTGCCACCAACAGTAAGCATTTCGGATGGATCAGAATCATTGATTCCAACCTTACCCGTAGTTTTCACCGTGATGGATTGTACAGTGTTATTCCAGACCTTTAATTCATTAGGTCCGTCAACATGCACGACAAGATCACCGTTAGTAATACCAACAGTAGCAGAATCACCATCACCAAAATCCAAATCGTAGACAGGAGTGTATGTAGAATCTACACCGATTCCTACCTTACCATTGTAGGTAATGTGATCAGAAGAGACTTTCCATGGACTATCAGAATCGAGGGCTAGGAGGTTTGCATCTCCTTCTTCCCAAGTGAGAGCCGAATCTCTAGTACTTCTCAATGTCAGTTGTGCCATGCGGATGATCTCAGATTGTTAGAAGTTCCAGATATGAGTAAAAGACGGGGGCAGTGAAACTGCCCCGTCCCAAGCAACTCATAAACTAATTTTTAGTTTGGAGCTTCGTACGTCAATGACGAGATAGAGATCGTGTCACCCTTACCAATGGAAGTAGATGACAAGATGATGTCACCACCGCCGCCAGTTGCGGTAACAGAACCAGTAAAGCAAGAGTCAGCACCACCAGAGAATACGGTGAACTTAGTGACAGTACCTGCGTTACAGTCTGTGTCGTCAGTGATAGCAGCAGCAGTTGCGATACCGTTAGCGGCACCACCGAATGCAGTTGCAGAGAATGTAAGGGTAGCAACGTCTGAATCAGTTGCGTTCCCGTCTTGGAATACGATCGTGCCAGCACCACCGTTGTCGATCAGATCGACAACGTAATCAGCGATACCGTTACGAACGTCAGTAGGATGAGTAACAGCCATTTTAATGCTCCTTTATTAAGCGTTCTTAGTTTGAGTTACTTTAGTTTTTGCTTTGAGGTTTCCCTCAGCTTTCTTGGTATTCGAGTCCTTCTCTTTATCTGCCTTGCGTACAATACCTGCTACACCTGACATCTTTCCGAGACTACTCTTTGCTCCAATACTCATATTTATACTCCTTCACTATTACAAATTAATCGTTATGATAGATACGATTGGTCACTGAGCGTGATACCAAAACCTTTCCCTCGAGGACACGTTCAACAGTATTGACACTGTCCTGAGAATAATGTTCGATTTCAATGTCATAGACATATCTTCGACGAGTCAATTGACTTGTTTGTTCGGCATTTAAACTGAAGTTGATGATCCCATTTGTAGGGGGAGCATCAATCGTCGTCAAGAAGTCCATTCCCTCATCACTATCTGCGTCGAAACTCCTATTGAGTTTACCACGAACATAGTACCCACTGAGGTCTCTTACTTCTGCATCAGGTCCAAGGCACTGTATTTGAAACAGTGCGTCTGCTCCCTGATCGATTTCGATGTCTTCGTAATGTGCCATGATTCTATTTATACCCTATTTGTCGGAGTTTGTCTGACAATAATTCTTCTTGTATCGGGTTTTCTTATACGGAATATCCTCTGAACATGCATTGCTGCTTGTTCAGTATTGTTAGTGTAGACAAACGCATTGACCTTAGAGTCTGTGCAGTGTAGATCTGCAGATATAGTTATACTTCTTTCTGCGGAACCTTCTACGACTGAAGAGGATACTTGTGCGATGCCCTGAACGACATGCATGCCCTTGCTGGCATTCCCAACAACTTCGCATCGTTGCGATTCAATTGCACCGACCGCGACAATAACACGTTCTGCTGTACCGTTGATGATGTGGTCATCTGACCCCATCGTGCCTTCTGCATCGTTATGTCTCTCTGCGACACCCGAGACACGACTGATTGAGATAACATTTCCGGATCCCTTAACACATCGTTCAACTTCAGCATCAACAGTGGAGTTATCACCCTGTACTGGATCACCAGCAGCAACGACAACCTTTCTTTCACCGTCACCTGCTGCAGCAGATACATGGGATTCTTGATCAAGCAGGGTTGCGTCGATTGCGTTAGATGTTCTGACACCCAGACCACCTACCGCAGAGGATTGACCTTCTATTACACCAGAACCGACCGTAGTTACTTTTATTTGAGCAGAAACGATAGAAGATTCTACATCTACTGTTCCTGTTCCAACTACTGTGCGTTCTGCGAGACCATCTACGATAGCATCATCTACTTGCGTGATACCCTGTTCGAAATCGATGCTATTCTCTGCGTCTCCACCCATAGTGGAAGGTCCAGATACCAATACACCGATCGCATTAGAATGCCTATCACCGGAACCGACAACTTCTGAAGGTCCTGCCTCTACAGACTGACCGACAGGTCGATTGTTCAATGTCCTTTCAGCAAGTCCATTTACTAGAGAGGTCTGATCCTGAATCGCAGCAACAATCGGTGCGACTTCTCTTTCCGCAGTACCAGTAACATGAGAAACATCAGTCACCAGATCCTGGACAATAGCATTATTTTCTACTGCTCTTTCTGCGGCACCCACGACGACATTGTGGTCGGTGGGTTTCATTATCTTGTATGGACCACCTCTAGACTGCGAACTGGAAGCCAGTAGTTCACCGTTCAACTGTGCGTTAGGTACTACAACACCATCACCGAGTTCTGTTTCTGGATTCAGAGAGGTCTGATAAACTACCCATGTTTCGTCTGTAGTTCTAAACGTGACCACACGGTAATCTTCGTACCCTGCTTTTCGATAGTAAACATGGTAATCATCATTAGCAGTGAGTACTAAGTCGTTTCCACTAGAGACAGCACCAGTGAATCCGTTTGGCAGCATGTCGTATGTGCCATCATGACTAGTTCCAGTCAGATAGAGATACTTCTCTGCTCCATATGATACGTTCGGGTCAGAAGAATTCGGTGCGAATCTTAGTTCTGTCGAGAAACCATCTGTCTCTTGGACAACCTTTCTTTCTGATGTTGCGACAGTATGACTCGAGAATGCCTCGAGGTCTGAACGATATTCTGGATACTCTGTTCCGCCAATGGGATGTCGTACAATCGTGATTGGATCTGGGTCGTGGGTGACCTGAGCATCACCTGCATGGAGATCACTGAAGAGATTAACAGATATTCTTTCAGATGTACCGATAACACGATTACCATCTGTGACGAGATCTGCGCTCGTTCTGATCTCACGTTCTGCTGTACCTTCGACAAGATTATTATCGGTGGGTCTGAACTCAGCATCACCCTCTTGGACGATAATTCTTTCTGCAAGACCTTCGACCAGAGATGGTGAAGCCTCGACTGTATCCCTAACAATAACAGAAGCACGGATACCTTCACCCGCGACTGTGGCATCATCGATGTGACGTATGCCATCTTGAAGTACGACAGTTCTCTCGGAAACACCAACGATCTTAGAATCGTCATCTGGCATATCCATGCCAGCATCAACTGTGATAACACGTTCCGCAACACCAGTAATGACGTTGTTGTCGGTGGGTTTAAATACTCCTCCACCTTCTTGATCGATCTTCCTTTCGACCGATCCGTCGACAGTAGACTCTTGAACCTGCTCGATACCACTGATGAGGTTGACAGTTCTCTCTGCCACACCGGACACATATGAAAGAACAGCACGAGGTGCTCCGGTCGAACTCGGGATAATGCGTTCAGCATCAGCAACGACCTTAGAGACGTCACCCTGTTCGATTCCCTCATCAACAGTGATTGTTCTTTCGGATATACCCGTAACTTTAGAATCATCATCGGGCATGTCAATGCCAGCATCAACTGTGATGATTCTTTCTGCGGCAGCAACGACCTTAGAGTCGTCATCTGGCATGTCGATACCAGCATCGACAGTAATAATTCTTTCTACAGTTCCGGATACCACAGACTCATCTGTCTGTTCAATACCTGCGTCAACTGTGATAATACGTTCAGCAACACCAGCAACAGTGGCATCACCATCTACGAGTGCGGCAGAACCAGTGATAATCCTTTCTGCAAGACCATCTACTACAGACTCATCGTCCGGACCATTTATGCCTTCTTGGAGTACAACGATTCTTTCCGCAAGACCATCGACAAGTTCTTCACCTATCTGTTCGAATCCTTCATCGACAGTAATGATTCTCTCTGCGACACCTGCGACGATATGATCTGGCAGTCCATCAAGGGCACCTGCACCATTGATCTTATTCTCTGCAACACCAGTGATAACATTGTATTCGGTTGGTCGGAATACTCCACCACCTTCTTGTTCGATGACTCTCTCTGCGACGGAAGCAATAATCGAAGATGTGGTAATTAGATCACCCGATCCAACCTTCTTGACTTCACCCTCACCAGTAACGAGGTTATTGATTGTGGGTCTGAATTCACCGGATGCATCTGGCAGCAACTGGAAGATTTCTCTTTCTGCGATTCCTCCAACTACAACCGATTCTGCGTCGATCAGACTTCCTGCTCCCAGAATCACTGCACTTCTTTCTGCCAGTCCAGTTACAGCAGATGCCTGAGATTGTGGAGTACCATCTGCGTCGACGATGGTTCGTTCACCATCACCAGTTACAGCAGAGACACCGATCTCGTCTGCGGTCAGTGCTGCATCGACTTCCGTGATAATCCTCTCGGAGACACCTGATACAGTGACAGATCCAGTAGTTAGGACACCATCACCAGTCTTAATACCCTCAACAACTCCTACGGATGATGCGTCAGCAGATACTAGGACACCCGATGCGTTGATTGTTCTCTCGGATAGACCAACGGTATGTGAGGAGAATGTTTCGACTGTTCCATCAGCGGTGACAACAGTTCTCTCACTCTCACCAACGACAGCAGAGATACCGACTTCATCTGCAGAGAGATCAGTGTTGACTCCGACGATTGTTCTCTCGGATACACCAGTGACCAGATTATCGGTTGTGGGTCTTAGTGTAGCACCACTACGGATCTCTCTTT
>Ga0070746_10001309_pt1 | contig 14944 bp, 10 predicted proteins | sample VirMetDEL_Mar_21_FD_77016 | JGI IMG/M metagenome (GOLD analysis project Ga0070746, IMG submission 77016) | Aqueous microbial communities from the Delaware River and Bay under freshwater to marine salinity gradient to study organic matter... | ecosystem: Environmental > Aquatic > Marine >... | reverse complement strand
ATCTTTGCGGTTTGGGAATGACAACATCACCTTCCCTGTTGCTGATGGCACAAGTGGTCAATACTTAGAAACAAATGGAGAAGGTGTTCTTGAATGGGTTTCTGCTGACAGTGATGCAAATACATTCGTCACAGGTGTCACCTATAGTGATTCTACCAGAGTAGTAACCCTGCGTAGAAATGATGGAACAAATCTTACTGCTCATCTAGATGGACTAGCCACAAGTGGAGACCCACTCAGTATTTTTGTTAATGACTCTGGCTATATTAATGCTCATCCTGCTGTAGACGCAGCAAGCAGTTCAGACAATGCTGGACAAGTATTTATACAAGACTTGCTCTTTGATGAGTTCGGTCATGTAACAGGAGTAAGCACGGCTACTGCTTCTGATGACAATACAACATATACTGCGGGTTCTGGTCTAGAACTTAATGGTACAGAATTTGATGTTCGTGCTGGTGACGGTATAGAAATTTCAAGTGACAATGTAGCAGTAGATAATACCGTAGTAAGAACAACCAACACTTATGAGAATCCAAGTTGGCTTACTAGTATAAATGCTAATATACTAAGTGGTGAAGTTCCTTCTGCTAATCTTCCTTCTTATGTAGACGATGTACTGGAATATAATGGCACAGGTAATTTCCCTGCTACTGGAGAAACAGGAAAGATTTATCTTGATACTAGCACAAACTTCTCTTATCGCTGGGGTGGAAGTGTTTATGTTCAGATTGTAGACGGTAAGGCTACATGGGGTGGAATTGATGGTGATTATACTAATCAGTCAGATATCTACGCAAAATTCGTAGCACTAGATTCTTTTGATAGTGCTCTTAGTGGTATGGTTATCGAAAACCGTGGTGATATTGGAGTCAACACTACTAGTGGACTGCAAAACCAAAATGACATTGTTACTCTTAGTGGTCTTATAGATGACCTTGAGGCAGTCAGCGGTGCAGAACAATCTATTAGTCATAGTTGGAATAACACATCTGCACAACTAGTAAGTACACTCACACCCGGAAACACAGTAACACAACAACTGTTTGAGGGTAAACTTTATGGTGACGCAAGTGTAACATACTTGAAAACTGATGTACCGTTTGGTGCAGAAATGAGTCCTATTTCTACCTATGCTGTAACTGCTTCTGGTAAAGTCGGAGTCGTAGACTATACCAATAATCCAGAAGTAAGAATTGTTGGAGATACGGTTACTACCGTTATGACATCCACAGATGGTTTTGGAAGACTAAGAACTACCTCAGACCATCCTCTTTATCTTGGAGGAGGCAACAGCAACAACTTGAAGTTGGGTAACTCTACTGCTAATTACAACTTAAATCTTGGAGGAGGCAATCCTTCTCCTAGTGTCGGTTTTTATTCGCAGCACACTATAAATACCACAAGCACATACTATAGTATTTTGCTTAACGATCTTTATCCTTCAGGAACCAGTAGTAATATTAAAGGTATAGATTTTGCTCCAAGAGGTGCAGCAGGAGCAGAGTATAGTAGTATTTATGCTTATAACACAAGTGCTCCTGTTCTTAATGGAGCCACAGTAGGAACTGCAATCGGTCTTTATCTGAATAATAGTTATCATCAGATGGGAGACAACAGCAACTATGGTGTTTATAGCGACATACAAGAAAACGAAGACTCAGGCTCCCAGAAATCATGGAGCATATTCTCTGCTAGTACTGCTCCCAATTATTTTGGTGGCACAGTCAAGCAGGGAAGATTCGGATATCTTGGCAAGCAGAGCAGCAACAACTGTGAAATCAAGTATGTTAGAGACGGTGTTTATAACCTTAATCAATCTGGTCAAGAAGGCTGGCTAAAAATCAGACTACCAGAGGCTCCTGCTTCCCAAATTAAATTCACTAGCACAATGGTCAAGTTTACTGTAGATGTTTTCTACTACTTGACAGGACGTAGTGTAACATTCAAGATGGGTGGATACACATACGGCACAAGCGAAACATGGATCAATCCTTTCTGTGAAGCATACAGTGAAGACGTTAGTGCTACAACATGGAAGGCTATTTTCTGTAAAGATGAAGATGGCTATCCTGCTGTTTATATCCACGATGGTAATGGAGATGATACAAACTGGGAATATCCACAAGTTTACTTGCAAGATATAAATGCTGGCTTTGGTGGAAGCATAGCCACAAGTCAATGGGGCGAAAACTGGCAGATTGCAGTAACAGGAGAAGGTGGAGGAAACATCACTCCTACTGGATGTAGCAATGCTACTAATCGTGATTTCAGTAGACCTTACATGACAAATTCACCTAGTTACAAGTTCACTAGTGAAAATGGAACTAACGAAGTTCTTATAGATAATACTGCTACCACGATGAACAATCTTGGTCTTGATAACGACTTTATTGTTAAAGGTTTAACTGATGACAACTTGCTGCGTTGCGATGCAGGCAATGATAAAGTTATGATTGGAGCCACTAGTGACGGTGGCACTAATTCTAAGTTATATGTATATGAAATAAACAATACAAATACTAGCAACTCTAGGACTATACAGGCACTAGGTAGACAGTATTCAACCACTGACGGGTTATACTATCATATTGGTGGTCACTTTAGAGCAGAAAAATATCTAAGTGATTCTGTTAATGATAATGGTTATGTCATAGGCACAAACTGCGTTCCTGTAACATACGGTGACGGTACTAGCACAACTCTGGCAGAAATGACAGCCGTTAGAGCAAATATGTCGTTAAACACAACTGCTTCTGGCGTGACTATCACAAACGCATTCGATATCAAGTGCGTACCAAGCCTAGCAGGAACGGATAATACTGTAACAAATCACTACGGATTATTCCTGCAAACAGGAGCAGGTAGTACCACTGTTACCAATAGATATGGAGTGTATCAGCAAGACCCTAATGCTCATAATATATTTCTTGGCCCAGTAGGTTGCGGTGCTACCAACTTAGGCTCTCATGATCTTGTGGTTAACGGAACCAGTAAGTTTGATAGTCAAGTTATTGTTGAAACTCTTAATGTTAACGGCGAATATACTTTCCCAAATACTGATGGAACAACATCAGGTCAAGTACTTGTCACAGATGGCAATGGTTCTGTAGCATGGGAAGATCAAGCAGGTGGTGGAACAAGCAATGTAGATAGAGCAACACTCTCGCTTACATCTGGTCAACAAACATTTAATGTTAGCAACGGATACGACACAGGTGCTATTGATGTTTATCTTAACGGTATTAAACTTGCTGATGGCACAGACTTTACTGCTACCAACGGAACTAGTTTTGTTCTAACAGAAGCCGCTGTTTCTGGTGATATCGTACAGTATACAACATATGATAGGCTTACTACTAACGGCCTAGTATCTGATAGCGGTGACACCATGACAGGTGATCTTACTATCAATGCTAATCTTGCTGTTACTGGAAATATTGATAGCCCACAGGCTGCAAAGGCTTGGGTTAATTTTAATGGTACGGCTTCTAATAGTCCGTTTACCGAAGACAATGGATCAATTAGGTCTTCATTGAACGTAACATCTGTAGTAGACAATGGTACAGGAGACTATACTGTAAATTTTGATACTTCCTTTTCTAGCAAGAACTATGCGTGGGCAGGTACGGCTGGAGAAGGTTTTGAAACTACTGCTATTACTTCTACTCCTAGTCCTTTTGCTGTAAGGTCTGCGGTAGTTAATGCTAATACTTTTAGATTTTATTGTTGCTATGCTTCTACGGCTGGTTTTGGTAAACTTGATAGAGAGTGCGTCACCATCCTATTCTTTGGAGAATTATCATGAGCAACGCAAGAGACAGCCATTTTCGGAAACTAACAAGGAGAAAAAATGAACGAAAGAATAATTTATCCAAATGAAGAAGGTGGAGTAGCAGTAATAGTACCTGCAAACAACACCAAACTTACTGTGGCAGATATCGCATTGAAAGATGTGCCTGCTGGAGTAAAATTTAAAGTAGTAGACGTTTCTGATATTCCTACAGACAGGACATTCAGAAATGCATGGGAGTTTGACTTCACCAACGACTTCGATGGCGAAGGCATGGGTCCAGAAGCATTTAAAGCAATGAGAGGTAACTAAAGATGATTAATATCAATATGGACAAGGCAAAAAATATATGGAGAGATAAAGTTCGTGCAGATAGAACTCCTTATTTTGAGCAACTAGATGTTGACTATCTCAAGGCTACAGAATCACAAAACGTGGTTGTTAAAAACCATATTGAAACCAAGAAGCAACAACTTCGTGATGCTCCAGCAGACCCTAGAATAGAGAGTGCAACTACTCCTGAAGAACTCAAGGCTGTGGATGTTGTTGAAGAGATTATGTATATCAGCGATCTTGATCAGGCTAAACTGGATAAACTTTCTGAGATAGATGAAGAATGGAAAGTTATTCTTAATGCAGGCTTTCAAACACCAGAAGGTTGGAGTCTTGGAATTAGCACAGATGATGTAGCACTTCTTAATGGTGCTTACTCACTTGCTAAAGAGGCTGCTGCACTAGGAAGCACAGACCCAGTTGTTATTGTTGACACAGCAGGCGAAGCCCACGAACTTACTGTAGAAGAGATGACTCCTCTTATGTTGGCTTATGGCTCCGCACGATCAACACTTAGTGCTGGTGATGCTGCTAAACGTAAACTGGTAAGAGATGCAACTACAGTTGAAGAAGTAGAGGCGGTATAATGACAGATAGTACCGCTAGAAATATTAGTCATGGAGATTACCTTGGAACTTCTTTGGCTAGCGGCAGAGCAAGTACGTTAGTTGGTTTTAGAGGAACCAGTACTGTAACAATTTACCAAGACCACAATGTCACTAGTGTTACTGATGCTGGCACTGGTAGATATGTGTTAAATTTTGAGAGAAACTATAAAACTAGTTCATATATAGCCTCATTATTGGCTAGAGATGCTGACCCTGCTGAAAACGGTGCAGCAAATCTTGGTGCTTTAACCAGTAGTTCGACTAAAACTGTCTCACAATTCAGAGTTATATCCTGCTATGCACCAACAACTTCTCTTGCTGACACAAGTGAATATATGGTACAAATATTCGGAGAATTAGTAGATGAGTAGAACCCGCAATTAATTGCTAAAAAACAAAAGGTAAAACTATGGCTTATAAACTACAGAAAGTTGGAGACGATTTTAAACTGCTTAAACGCGGCGATGATTACGTTCTGTACAATGATGGCTCATCAGGTGGAAGTTCGACCGATTATTCAGAAGTAACTTTAAGTAATTTAGACCCAAGTTCTTTTAACACTGACTACGAGAGACAAAGCACAGGGTTTGTTCTTGACACAGGAACCGTATCATCAAACTCTGCACAGTTTCATGCTGACAGCAACTACTATTATTATGTAGCCAAATCAGGAAGTTTTAATACTGGCAGGATTCTTATCTGGAGTGTGGAAGACAACAGTTGGGTTGTTCTTCTTGCTATGGGACAAGACTACACAGAAGGCAACGTATCTGACAATGAAGCAATTAGTAACTTAGTTGGAACCGATACGGTAACAAGTTCTAGTGAAACCGCTGATGGCAGAAACGTCCCACAATCAAGCAGCAATATTGTGTATGCAACCACTAGTAGTGGTGGAGGTGGTGGTGGCTCCGCACGTTCTGTATCATCAGACACTACTATACCATATACGCCTAATTATAGTTTCAGTATGGGTACTACGTATAATACCTATGAAAACTTTAGTAGCGGCGATGATTTTTATGATGAGTATGGCATTGAAAAAATAGATATCACTAATTCTTTTGTGACCATATATTTCGACGATTCTGTTTCAATGAGCACATTTAGAAGTGCAGGCCACAGCATTTGGTTTGATTGGACAGGATCAGGCACAGAGCCAGATGAGTTAAGCAGTTGGGACGGTGTAGAAAAGAATATAGATTCTAATGCAGAGTATTCTGTTAATAATACGTATTACTATGTCCATTATCAGTTCCACGACAGTGCATCCAGAACAGACATTTCAAAAACTGCCGCAGCAGCAGGTAGTGGTAGCACAGTTATGAATATCACAATACATTAATTGGAGATAAAATGAGTAACGGAAGAGACATTAGCAAAATACATGACAGAAATTTAATTAGAGCCTATGTAAATTTTAAAGGCACTGGTACAGTTTCTATCAATGAAAGTCTGGGTTGCAGCAGCATTACTGACCACGGCACTGGAACCTATTCTCCAAACTGGGATGCTGGAGTTTTTACTACTAATACCTATGCATATGTTACTTTTGGTAGAGACCCCGGTACAGATGCCACTATGATAAATAATGTTGCTTCTGCGTCAAACTACGGTAAAACTACAGGACTCGTTTCCGTTAGATACAATTATCAAGGAACAGACTACGACTCCCCAGAAGTAAGTATGATATTAGTAGGAGGCCAATAATGAGCAACGCAAGAGATATTAGCGACATGAAAGAAACTCAAGTTGCACATGCTTGGGTGAACTTCAAAGGAAACGCTAGTTCCTCTCCTTTGACAGAAGAGAATGGAGGGATTAGAGATTCATATAATGTTTCAAGCGTAACTGATAATGGAAATGGTCTCTATACAATTAATTTTGATAAGCAATTTGCAAATAATAACTGGGCTATGGCTACTGCTGGTAAATTTTCAAAGTTTAACAATACTGATATGCCAGTGATTAACCTAGACAGAAAAGTAGATAATGATGTTGCTATGACTACCAGTTCTGCCAGAATCGCCTGTTGTGCTGTAACAGCATCACCAACCAATTTCCCTTACGTCAATTCAGAAGTTGTATTCGCAGTTTTCTTTGGAGAATCATCATGAGCAACGCAAGAGACTTGAGCAAAATGATTAATGACAACCTAGTTAAACTTTGGGTTAATTTTAGAGGTACTGGTACAGTGGTTATCAGACGTAGCCTTGGTGTTACCAGTGTTACCGATAGTGGTACTGGCAATTATGTTCTTAATTTTGAGACAGGTCGTATAGCAGATACCAATTATGCAGTATGTTGCTGCAACAGAGACGGCAACAATGACAATACTGTGGTTAACAATACGGGTTTTCGTGCAAGTGATACAAAAAGCACAACCCAGTTAAGAATTAGACGGACATATGAAGGAACCAGTTACGATAGTCCAGAAATTAATATAGTTATAGTTGGGACGGGAAATTAAATGAGTAGTGCAAGAGATATTACTCAATTTAAAAAAGAAAATTTATTTGATGTTTGGGTTAACTTTAGAAATACTGGAACAGTTGCTATTAGACGTAGCCTTGGAGTATCTAGCATTACTGATGCCGGTACTGGTATTTTTGTGCTTAATTTTGAATCTGGATACCTGCAAGATAGTAATTATGCTGTAGTTACACAAGGTCGAGATGGAGACAATGATAATACTACAGTTACCAATACTGGTTTTAGAGCCAATGACACTAAAACAGCAAGTCAACTTACAATTAGAATTACTTACAAAGGAGTTTATTACGATTCTCCAGAGACAAATATTTTTATAGTAGGAGCAGAATAAATGAGTAACAATTTTACATACAGAAATTCACTACTAGGCACAGTTCTTAATACTGCTGATGATCAGATAATCATGTCTGGTGTGTCACAGTCTTACGGACACGATGCTTGCATATATAACAGTGGACAATTCGTTATGTCTAACGGTTCTATAGCACAAAAGGGAGATGCTCAAAGGAGCGAATACTTACTTAAAAAAGAAACAATAGATGGCGATTGGCACGACCTACAACTTTATGATGGAGAAAACCCTGTTAGTGGAATCTATCTAGAAGTAGACAAAACATACGCTTTTAATTTTAAGGTAGTTGCCAGAGGTGTTAGCCAGTTAGATAACGCTGCCTATGAACTTGATGGTGTTTTAAATTACACTTCGGGGAATGACCCAGCCTTCCCTGTATCTGTATCAAAAACAGTTATACTAGAAGAAACTGGTGCAACTAACTGGGATGTAGACGTAAGAGAAACAGGCGTAGGCAGTGATTATTACCTACAGGTTATGGTTAAAGGCGTTACATCTGTCAATATTAACTGGAGTGCTTTTGCTTCCATCGTAGAAGTAGGAGGATAAAATGTCAACTGCTGCTTATGATATGTCAATACTAGGATGCACAATTAATGTTTCAGGTAACAGTCTGGTCTTAGACGAAGGCTCTGTTTTAGCAGGTCATGGAGCAACACTTGCCGTTGGTAGTGGTTTTGCTATATCCAACGGCCCTGTACACATATTTGGAGATGATGACGATGCAGTTGTTAGAAAATATGTATTAAGAGCACAAACCTCTGATAATGAAGTTGCACCATTGAGATTAGATTGGCCCAATGGTCTTTCTGGTCTTCCATTAAGAGAAGAACACACATACTTATTTAATGCAACTATAGTAGGAAAAACTCAGGGTTCTAATATTCCTATTGATTGTGCTGCTTTCAAAATACAGGGCTTGGTTGTTGATGACGCTTTGGGTCTTGAAGTAGTCGATCCTTATACAATCACTAACGTACATAGAATTAGTTCAAGTATAGGTGTAAGTGCGACAGGAATAGTTCAAGGAGATGATGAACTTCTTCAAATTAATGTAACAGGTATAAACGGAAAAGATATTAACTGGGTTGCAGGAGTAGATGTAGTCGAATTAGGGGGTACAAGCACTAACCCATACGGCAGAGGTAGAACAAGTCTTAACACCTACAGCAGTTACGATGCAGGCGACTATTGTATCATAATCAGACAACCGAACAACTTTGTGGATTCTACTGGCGATCCTTCATTTTTCTGTAGCGGAATTACTAATAGCGGGCATGTCATATACCAGTGGGAATACAGATACAATGGAGACCCTGACAGAGACACTGATTTTGTAACATATGTAGGTGCTACAGGGCTGACTTTCGAACCTCCAGAAACAGCACCTTTCTTTTTAAGCGTAGCAACCGATGCCCCTCATAATCATTCTACAGCGTATCCTAATGAGTGGAGATGTGTAATTTACAGCAGTGAATTAGGACCAGCCAAAGAAGCAGTGAGCAGGTCTGTAAGTTGGCAGTAGAATAGTATTATGTGGTGTATAAACAGTTAATACAATATGTCTGAAACTATACACTTTTACAGAGGTTTTATAAAATGGCCGTTTATAAACTGATCAAATTAAAAAGAGACTATGCTGCTAATTGGACTTTACGAAACCCTACTCTGAGTTTAGGGGAACCGGGATACGAAAGAGATTCAGGCAAACTTAAAATCGGTGATGGTGTAACACCTTGGGTTGATCTAGAGTATATAAAAGTGGACATGGATGATGTAGTTATAGACCCAGATGATCTGGCAGATGTACTTAATGATGTATTGCAAGGCGGTTTTGGTATAGATATTGTTTATTCTGATCCTTCAGACACTATACTTATTAGAACAACAGGACTAGCCACGCAATCAGACCTTATTGCTTTATCTGGAGATGTAGCGAATTTAGATTCTGCATTAATTTTTAGAGGAATCACAGACCCAACACAGCCTAATTCTGCTCCAACTAATCCCGCCCCTGCCAATGGAGATATGTGGATCAGTAATACAGAAGGTAAAATAGATGGTACATGGGTAAATCTGTCTGGTCAAGACATTGTGGTTGATCAGTTTATGCTCTATGAGGAAGACGCTAACGGCTGGGTTCTCGGTGGTAATGCAGTAGGTGTTGATCTAAGCGACTACGCTACCAAAGCAGAACTTAACAACCTACAGTATCAGGTGAATCAAAACGCAGCCAATATTTCTATCAATTATTTAGACATACAGAAAAATATAGTTGATATTATAAGTCTTAAAAATTCTACAAACAATCAACAAGCACAAATAGATGCACTTATAGTTGCAACTGGTCATATTCATGATCAGGATATATATGATCTCCAAAATGCCGATATAGTTCTTAGCGACAGAATAATAGCAAATTCAGGACGTAGCGACAGCAGAGATGATAATCTTCAAGCACAAATCAATGCAATATCTGGAGCGACTCCACCAGAAGTAGACCTGTCAGTAATTAGTGGCTACGTTGCAGCAAACACAGCAAGCGGTGTTGTGGTTTTAGGTAAAGCAGATCAAAACAGTGCTGACATTGTAACATTGAGCGGTCTTATAGATGGTGGACTAGATTTTAAGGGATATATCGATCCTACCGCGACAGGCTTGGCTCCTTCCTCGCCAATTAATGGTGATCTTTGGGTTAGCGACAGCAGTGGCGTTATAGATAATGGTTGGACATGCCTAGGTGGTCAAGACGTTGGTGTTAACCAGTGGATGATTTATTCTGATGATGACTCCTGCTGGCAACTTGGCCCAGCAACAGATATAGACCTTAGTGCTTACGCACTCAAGACTGAACTTGATGCTGTTAGTGGACTTGTAGATCAAAATGCTGATGACATCGTTGTCATTAGTGGTTTGCTTGGAAGCGGTATACCATCCGGCCTTGTAGAATACAGTACAGGTCTAGCCATACGACATGGCAACACTGAGGTTAGTGTTAATGAAGTTAGTGGCAATAGTGTCATTGATCTCACCAACTGGAAAATTAAAGATGGACATTTCATTCCAAATAGCAATGCAGCCTTTGATTTAGGTAATGCAGAATATAAAGTACGTCACCTGTTCCTTTCTGACAATAGCATATACATGGGTTCAGGAAAACTTTCATCCCAAGGCAATGATAATCCAGTTCTTTTATGGGAAGGCGAACCTCTAGCAAAGATAACAGATATTAATACTATTATTAGTGGTGAATTAGCCGAACAAAAACTTTTAGATTTACAAGATGTAACTTCTGACGGTCCAGTAGAACAGTACTCTGTTCCTGTTTATAATCAAGGAACTACTGAATACAAGGTTAAAAGACTGACTCCGTTGGAAGTAGAAGACACTTCAACTCCACCGTTAGATGGGTATCCTGTTGGAAGTTTAGGCAATGAACTACAAGACATGAAGGGAGATATTCAATCTAATACTATCCTTATTAGTGGTATTGCTGAAGATATTGTAGAAATACCAGATGCAGTTATATTCAAAGGGGTTACTGATCCTACAGTAAGTGGTTCTGCACCTGCTGGCCCTGACAATGGAGATATGTGGGTTAGTAATAATAGCGGACTTATTGATGGAAGTTGGACAGGTCTAAGCGGAGAAGAAGTAGTACAAAATCAATTCTTGCTTTACTCTACAGGACTAAGTGTATGGTTGAAAGGTGGCAAGATTGATGTAAACGATCTTTCTGATCAATACCTGCCTCTTACAGGTAACTTAAATCCAAATGATCAAAAACTAGACGCAGTAGCATTTACCAGTAAGACTGTAACAACAAGCGTAAGTGGTTTATATCCTGATGAAGACGGTGGTTACATAGGAATCTTAACTTATAAAGATGAGCCTCATTATCCTGCTCCAGACGATCACGTAAAAGTACATGCTTATGGCCCCTCAGAATTTAGTGATGATCTATGGAAAAGAAATGTGTCTTTTGGCTATGATTGTGTCACTATAGGATATCGTAATCAGGACGCAGAGGAGGGCGGTTATTCTTGGCAAGTCAAAGTCGGAGCACCAACAAGAGCATATCCTAGTGGTATTGATAATAGGGGTAATCCTTATGCAGCATTCCGTGCTCGTGATCCGAATGCTACTACTTCTGTACCTGCTTTTGAAGCAGCAGTAGCACCACGAAGAGGACGAGGTGGTTTCGAATATGCTCCTTATTATGACACTTACCGAGTTGACAGCAGTCTTGATGATGTTAATGCTCCATATCAGGTGGGCTTTAAGTCTGCTCCATATAACTATCTATCTTTTTATAAGATATTCGAAAAAGACCCTTTTGCAACTCCACAATATGTAGGGTTTCATTCTGATCCGTGGCAACAAGTTTTTGGTACTGGTGGTGGCCCTCCATCAAAAGGTTATGCTTCGCATGTTGATTTTCAGGCTGGAGGTGAATTTGCAGGCATGATGGGCGATGCAGCAGATCATGGAAGAGTTTATGGTTTTTTCGCCAATATGTTTAACCGAGGAGGTGCAAACTGTGCAGGCTTTATTGAAAGAGGTGCAGATTTTAATCAGTTGCAGGCTCCTACAGTATTTGGTGCTGACACACTCACTGGTGGTAGCGATCCGTATAACCCATCAAATATTTACAAGCCAACAGATCAGATTGACCTTGTTCAGGGCGGTATACGTATTCGTAACGCTAAACTTGTACAAGAGTCTACAAGTGGCAATCCCGGTCAAATTGGCTGGGACCAGAACGGTTTGCTTTGCTACACTAGTAGCAGTTGGAAACGTGCTCCATTGCTTCGTTTCACAACCACTGTGACTAATCCTACGTCTGATAGTGTTGCACTTACTGTGGATGGAGTAGAAAAAGTTACTGCAACGGCTGGTGAGGCTTCCTTGGCTTTAGGAAATCAGGCTGTATTTTCAGTAGGAAACAATAGCAAAACCTATATTCAAAAAGCCCGAATAACAGTCACTCCTGAATATCTCGATGGCACTGGAAACTCAGTCATATCAATATGGAACGAACCCAAAACTGAACAAGCCCTTGGAATGAGCTACTATGGAAGTGGAATAGCAACAAATAATACTGCTATGAACATTGGGCCACAGGCTGGTCTTATTCACGCAGGTTTAGCCCCGTTAGGCTTGCTTGGCACAGAGGAAGTTCTCATTGGTACGTCTGACGGCACAACACACACAGAACGTCTACGTATAACCAGTAACGATATCAAAGCATTCGCAGGCTATGTCCCATTAACAGATAATAGTCTTGTAACCAAGGGTAGCATTGAAGACGGCACTGTTAGTGCTCGTTTGCCAATTAGTAGTGCTGATGACACAGTGACACTTGATGGTAGCACTGGTAGATTTTCAGTTGATGTAGACAACTACGAGAGAGTCGTAGTTAATCAAACAGGACTGCTTATAAACAAGACCAGCATTCCTGCTGAACCAACATTAACATTCCATGTTAGAGACCTTGGAGATAATGAATTTTTCTATTATGGTCAGTATGCTTATCTTCGTCAACAGAATGATACTCCAGTTGGTATATCACTTATTAATAATCAAGCGGCTGGAAATGCCAATAGAGGCATTTGGGGTATCGCTATAGGAGATGGTAAAGCAGATCAAAATGATTTAAATATATGGTCTAGTTCTGTCGGCAGCGAAAAGAGAGCAGTCTTCACTAAAGATGGAGACTTTATACTTAATACAAGTACGGGCAAGGTTCGTACTAACACCATTACCACTTTGACTGCTGCTACTGGCGATGCGGCAGTTAGTTTGATGAACGATCAAGTTAAACTTCATCCTCATGATACCGACAGAAATCTAGCAAATACTGATTACGGCATGGATGTATTGTTAAGAAAATCAAGCATCCGCATATTGAATCAGTATGGAAATGAAGACGGTAATGATGGAGATTCACTTCTGCGTATAGACACAGGGTTCAATACCGCTGAATCAAAGGTTGAGTTTGGAGTAGGAGGAACTTTACGCACTACTGCACGACAGAGTAATCTTGGTTTTAATATAGAATCAAATAATAGTGTGATTGTTAATGTTGGAAGCGGCAATGTTACAAACTTCCAAGTAGATGGTGCTGGAAAACTCACGATCAGTGAAAGCGATATTGTCACATCAAATACTTATAGTCCTCAAGGAGATTACTCATTAGTAACCAAGAAGTTCTTAACTGTATCAAATCTGGATGATGTTGAATTTCCAGTTGGACCTAGTCCAGTTTCAGCAGATCAAATACTTCGTTACTCTACCATTAACAACAAATGGGTTAATAGCGATGCAGGAACCGCAAATCTAGGTAATCCTCCTCTTGGCGGCTGGCCTGCTGGCTCAGTCGGTGAAGCCATTGCAAATGGTGCTGGTGCTGCTACTCTTCCAATTAGCAGTGTTGATGGCACAGTGACTTTGGCTTCTCCAAGTGCAGATGTCTTCACCGTCTCCACTGCGGGCCAAGAACGCATTATTGCGGGTAGCAACAACCAAATATTGAAGTTAGGAAATGCAACAGGCTACACGGGTGTGACTCAATATGGGCTGATTGTCAATCCAACTGTTCCCGCAGAATGCACCAACGCTTTTTACTCTTTTCGCAGCAGCCCGATCCTGACAGATACAACCGCAACTCTTTATCATATCTGTTCGTATGGACGCGATGACGTGCCGGAGCAATACGGTTTTTACTACGGAGTATCTACGTCTAGTCCGGTCAAAGTTGGCGAAGTTGGTTTTCGTGCTAATAAGCCCGGAATTGATTATGCCTTTTATGCAGATCAACCCGGAGTGCCTTCTTACTTTGCCGGTCAAATCCAAACAAACACAATTACAAGTCAACTTGCTGGTTCCGACGATGCGTTAATTCAACTTGGTGCTACTTTTGGTGTCAATGTTGGCGGCTCAAGGAAAATGACAATCAGGGATAACGGTACTGCTGGCCTCAATATGAACCCAACTGACTCAAGAGCGTTTGGCGTTAAGTATAGTGTTGAAGGAACAAGTAATCAGGCTTGTGTTGTTCAATTACTGCAAACCAACGTACCTTCTGGCACAGAAGTGAATAATCTTTATCACTTGCAGTGTAGCACGGTTGGTGATGGGACAGTCAACACCAAAGCAACCGCATTCTATGCATCTGATTCAGCACTGCCAACCGGAGCACCAGTGAGAGTTGGCTTAGAATTGCTGCTAAACGATCAGGGCAATTCTGGTACTTATGCTATTTACAGTGCGGGTGATGCACCTTCACGATTTAATGCTCAAATCCAAACAAACACAATTACAACTGAACTTGCTGCTGCTGGAGACCCCGGTAATGTGCAGTCT
>Ga0070746_10001308_pt1 | contig 14954 bp, 17 predicted proteins | sample VirMetDEL_Mar_21_FD_77016 | JGI IMG/M metagenome (GOLD analysis project Ga0070746, IMG submission 77016) | Aqueous microbial communities from the Delaware River and Bay under freshwater to marine salinity gradient to study organic matter... | ecosystem: Environmental > Aquatic > Marine >... | reverse complement strand
GTTTTTTCTTTTTACACCTAATGCTGATAATGTTGCACTACTTTTAAAATCACTAGCTGCTTGTTCACCATTAATATTAACTAATTGAGAGTATAATTGTGTTTTTAATTCTTCATCATCAACCAAAATAGCATTAGTTAACTCACCACCTATTTTTGTAGTAAAGTCTTGTAACTGTCTATTTGCATTATCTTTTTTATTAGCTGCTTCAAAACTAAAAGAATCTACACTAAATTGTTGTTGAAACTTTTTTCTATTACGTCTAGATACTAACTGACCTATTTCTTGATCAAACCGGTCTACTACAGGTTGCAACTTAGCATCCCATACTTCATCATATTTTAAAGTATTATCAGGATCAGTTAATGTGTCTACTTTAGTTTGGTTTAATTCTAGTGCTAACTTTTTTAAACCTTTTTTATATGAAGCCGCATCTGAAATATCTTCTGCTTCTTGGTATCCATCAATAAATGATTTGCCTACATTTATCATAGATTCTGCTTTTTGTGCTTTTGCTTTAGCTGCAGCTATTTGTGCAGAAGGATCATAAGCTCTTGATTTACTTATATCTACACTAAAATCTCTTTGTATTAATGGTATCTTAGGCATTATGCGTACATCTCCCCTGTTCCCCAACCACTTCCCATAGTATTAAAAGTTGGTCTTGTATTCATTGCAACTTGTGGAGCTTCAGATGATGTTGTTGGCTGACCACCGCCTCCTCCAAACATTGATGTAGCCATTGATCCTAGTTGAAAGGCTGCTTCTCTATATGCATCAAACATAGCTGCATCAGCTTGATTTAATAAACCTTCTACTCTAGCATCACCTTCTAGCTTGGTTAAATACATAGCATTTTGTAAATCAATATCTTTAGTAACATCATTTCTATATTTTTGTAATGCAGAATTTGTAACTACAAAAGAGTTTTCTACTTGTGCTTGTAAAGATTGTTGACCTGTTGCATTAAAAGCAGCAACTTCAGCTTTAGCTAAATCACTAAAATCTTTACGGGCAGAAAATTTTCTCATTAATTTACTTGCTTGTTTAAGAGATTCTTTCTTTTGACCAAGTAAAGTATAATTATATTCATTTGCTGCACGTTGAGCATTTGCAGCCTCAATTAGTGCATTTTTCTTTTTATTCCCCCCAACAAGGGTTAAACCTATATCAACTAAAGTTGCCATTATTTACTCCACATAAGTTACCATTGATAATAAAGTACAAGGTTCTGATTTACTTTGCAAGATAAAACAAGTATTTAAATAATCATCTGCATTGCTAAAGTATACTTCTGCTATTCCAGATTTTTCAGTTGTACTACTTGGATCGAATAAAACATCTTCTACAGTAGACTCTGTTTGCCCTGCTTTAGCACTTACTGTATCTTTAAAATGCAATAATGCTTTATTAGAACCTGTTCTAACGTCATCTGCTTTGACATACATAGGTGCTACTGTAGAAGTAAATGGAAATCCTACACTCCAATGATAAGGCAAATAACCAGATTTACTATCAACAAGACTTGTTATTGTGCTTGTTCCTGTAGAGCTAATAGTAATATCACCTTTATCTAAACCATCTACAGTTAATCTAACAACCATTCCTGCATAATCTGTTAAACCTTCTATACTAACAGCACCAGTTACTGCATCCGCATAAGCATATCCTTGTTGATAAAGATCAGATCCATTATATTGAGAATAGTTTGATATTTCTCTACTATCCATTTGACCAGTCCAATAAACATAATCATTATCTTTTCTTATTTGTGTGGTAGCATATAATGTATCATCAGATCCTACAGATGGCATAACAGCTAAAGATTTTATTTTAATTGGAAAATCAGTATTTATAAATACACTAGCATTAGTACCACTAATAGATACAGTATCTCTATTATAAACATCTACAGAAGTATTATCCCATTCTTGATTACTTCCGCTATCAGTAAAATTATTTGCTTTTAAATCTGTGCTTGCAAAAAAACTATCTACATTCGCTACACTAGCACCACAATCTATTGTAATTGTATTAGTATCTACAACACTTGTTACTGTTCTAGCACCATTAGGAAATCCTAAATTATTTTGATAAAATCCTTCAAGTGTAATATTATCACTTGCACTTAAACCATGAGCTTGAGTTGTAGTTGCTGTAATTACATTTCCTGAAGTAGAAATAAAATCTACTGTATATTCTGGATCATTTGTTTGATCTTCAGCTACAATTACTGCACCTCTTGATAAATTAAAATTACCAACTTTACCTGTGCTATTAATTGGAGTGCCACCTGTATTAACTGAACTTTCTAAAAAGTCTATTTTTTTACCAAAGTGTTTTGTAGCATCTGTAACTGTATAATTTAAATAACTAGAATCTGCAAAATCAGATAAAGTTTTTTGGAAAACATTTACATTATCTAGGAAAATATTAATAACTTGATCAAATTCAAAACTTAAATTATATAACTCACCTAATTTTATATCAGCAAGATCTTCATCTTTTACTGTACTTGTATTTTGAAATCTTACTTTTAATTTATAATTAGTAGTAGAATTAATATCTTCAGCTACATAAAAATCAAAATCTAATGGAGCATTATGTCCTTTATTTGTTATTACACCACCGGGTTGATCTAATTGAAACTCAATGTTTACATAGAATAATTCACGCATATTACCTGCATTTGTAAAACCAGTAACTGTAGTAGAAAACGAACTACTAGCAGGCTGTGTATATAAATAATCTTTAGCATTACCAAGTTTATGTTGATGCCAAGCAAATACATTCTGTTCTTTTTGATAAGTAAGACCTACAAAAGAACCATCTGTTTTAGATGCATATACTATATTGTCAGGTTGATTTTGATATACAAAGTTTTCTATTCCACCTTCGGTAATGTTTTCCGATAATACAGTTAAGTCTTTTGTTTCAACTGTTAACTGATCATCACGCAGTACCCATTCTCTAAGTTTTCTACCCTGACGCATTAAAAATGCAATAGTATCACCAAGAACAATAGCTGCTTTTTTATTTGATCCATATTTAGATCTACGTCTTAGTGATACCTCATTAGGTGTAATTAAACTTGAACCATTGTCTAATGTCCATTCAGAGTTATTTGTGCCTATAGTAAGGTTATTTCTAACAGCAAACCATGTTATTTCTTCAGGCTCATTAGATATTAAATCTAAACGAAATGCATCATTATCGTTTGTATCTTCATAAAAATAATAATAATCATCTAGTTTTGATATATAAATTCTATTAGGAGAGCCAAGATTGCCACCATATATTAATCGTTCATCAAAAAATGATATTGAATTAGGAAATCCTCTTTTAAATGAATATGCACCTTCAGCCCAAAATGATGTAGTAGTATCTACTTCTAACCATTTACCTGCTTCAAAATCTGTTTGAAAATTACTAGATGCTGTATGACCTTCTAATGCTTCATAATATCTTGTTAATTCGCTAATATAAGATTGCTCTAAATCACCAGTTGCCTCTCCATCTGTTATATGTAAATAAGTTTGTCTATAATCAGAAGACGGACTTGAATCATTACAAACAGCAATGGCATTAGTTTTATTTTGTTTTTGAATAAATGGTAAATTATCTGAATCCGCATTAAAAGACTTAAATGTATTATCATTTAAAACATATATACCACTACTATTACCCGATGAATTTACTTCATTCCAAACACCAGATGCAATTATTCCATTTGATATTTCATTATTTATACTAACAGTATTATAATGAAAACTAATTAAAGGAAAGTTTTTTTTGCACTCATTTAAATCTTCTGTTAATCCTGTAATTTTATCTTCAAATGTTTGTAATGTATTTATTCCGGGTATAAGTTGTGGTGTAATAAACGAAACAGAAGTTGCATTTTCCCAATTTTCATTTAATTTTAAAGAAAATATATTACTAATAAATTTACCATTATAGGCTTGAGAAATAGTTCCAAAATGTAATTCATTTTCATTTACATTTTTTGTCATTCCGCCTAAATGATAAACTTGATGTATAAAACCACTTAATCCAATCCATTCACTAGAATTTTCATTTTTACTTCCATAAAATTTTCTAATAACATTAAAGGTTGATGCCCCTGTAACTGTTATTTCAAATATTGCTATATCTTTATATTCTCCATCTGATAAATTTTCTTGGGCTAAAACAGCATATTTATTATTTCCAAGCTCTGTTATTCCAGTTTTTTTAAATTGATTCCAAGTATTTTTTGCTACATCATTATCAAAAGTAAATGCACCTGAACCAAAAGAAGTAAGAGTAGATGTTCCTGCTGTATAATTATATACTACTCTATGAGGATAACTATTTCCATTTACAAAATATAAACACTTATTACCAGAATTATCAAATCCTTCGCATGAATCAAAATGTGCAGGATTTGCAGTTAATGCTGTGTTAGCTTGATCAATAGAATTAATCGCATTAGTTATTGATGCATTAACTCTTATTTCTTGTTCAATTTTAACATCAGCACCTACTCCATAAGTAGTTCCTGCAGTCCAGTCTAAATAATCATTTGAAAGATATTCAACAGGTGATATAACATTTACAAGTGCTTTTCTAGCATTTATAATTTCTTTAATTTGCACTATACCCGGTATAATTGGCTCATCAGGTGTAATATTTATTGATATATCACCTGTGCCTCCTGCACCTTTATCATATCTTACTCTGATAAAAGTATTTCCTTTTTCTCTAGCTGCAGAGCTTTGAGTTGATACAAGAGCAGGAGGACTTGAATGTGCATGAGCGTAAATACCTAAAGGTAAAAAATCATTAAAGGTTTCTCCACCATCTGTACTTTTTTGTATAAATGTATCATATGCTTTTTGTGTACATTCTACTGTCCAGTTACTAAATGATACATTAATTGACGGACTAAACCCTCTATCATTGTTAAATCCTGTACTGCTTTGATTATAATTAATTTCTTGAGTAAGATTACTTCTAAAAAAATCTAATCTCCAATAAGATAAAATATGACTAGTTTCAAATAAATTTATATTAGAGTGTAAAAAAACATTATTATTACTGTCTTCAGAAACGTGTAATGTATGATTACCTATTGTATTTGTATCTAAAAAAGGAGGTGAATCAAAATTAATAACTTCTAATGTAAAATCATTATCTTTTCTTACAATTTGTATAGGAGGATGATTAGGATGAACTAAAAATAATACATCATTATTTTGTGTAAATTGTATATCATTTAATTCACTTTCATTATAAGCGGTAGTCATAAAATCAATTTCCAATCCATCAAGATCAAAAACTTTAATTAACGCTTGTTCAAATGATAGTAAATATTGATTTTCTCTATTAACATAAAAAGGAATAACTCTTGAATTATTTTCAGATGTAAATAATTTTTTAAATGCAGGTCTACGAATAACACCACCATATACTAAAGGTAAAAAGTTTTCGCATTTAACGCATCCTGAATTATACTTTTGTATATCTGAACGACCATCTAAGTATGGTGATAATTGACCGCCATTAAAAGAATTTATTACTTTTTTTGCCATAATACTAATCTACAAATGTACCATAAGATGTTTGTGAAAAAGGTGGCAAAGAGTTAGAACTCATAGTATTTGATGTATAAGTTGCTTCTAGCCATTCGCTATCTACTACAGGCATATCATTACGCTCAAATCCATTAACACGTTTAGCTTCAGGAATATGAACATTATAAAACTCATTAAGTAGTTTTTCTTCTAACTGCCTGTCATTTAAAATACCAGTAGCTAACTTAGATGCAAGCAATGTAATAAATGCTTCTCTAAATATACTATCATGTTCACCCCTTGTTTTTTTACCAAGAGTATCGTATTTATGTAATGAAATTAATCTATTAAAACGGATGTAAATATCTGGCTCATTACACACAATACCATCTTCATCCATTTCCCAATAAACATTTGGTATTACTCGTTCATTTGCAGCTTGAGTATTTGTAACATAAATCACTCTTACGCAGTTATCAGGAGTTTGAAATCTATGTTGCCATGTTGGTTGAGGTCTAAATTCTTTTACTTCGCTTGCGGTAGCAGTAGAGGCATATGCAGATACAGTTGTCCAACCAGATAATGGAGGAACAGTTTCTGTTGTTACGTTTTCAATAATTGCAGTTTTAACGCCACCAGAGTTTTTAGTATAGATAATCCAACGATCTGTAACGTATTCTATAGTTTGGGTTGTAGACCAAACATTGTCATCTGGATCACTAGCATCTGATCCTGCATCTTGAACGGCATAATCAGCAGGAGAAATACCCATAAATGGTTTACATTGATAAACTTGTTCAACCATATCTGGAAAGCCAGAGTTTTTAAATGTAACTAAAAATTGTCTAATAGGTAATCTGCTATATGAAACAGTTACACTCCAGTCATGCATTCTGGATAATAGTTGAATACAGTAGTCAAAATATAACCTGCAAAGATCTGCTACTGTACCTGTGTCTGTATCAAAGTTTGTTAAAAAAGATCTATTGTTTCCGATCTTACTTAATGCCATATTGCATAATTGCTCTTTAGTTAAACTTATTAATTCATTAGGCATAAGATCTCCAAATTAAAAAGGGTAAGGGGAGGTTGCCCTCCCCATTAATATTACTGATCTGTAGAGATCAAGATGTAGCCTTCGATAGAGTCAGAACTCATCACACCTCCATTGAAGGTAAGGATAAGTTTTTCTCCACCGACATTGTAAGCAACACCAGCAGTCTGATCACCAGTAGCTCCTTCTGGGAACAATATAGTACCTGCAGAAGTTAAGTCCTCGTTATTGAGGAGAGCATCTGGCTCTGCTACTGTACCAAGATCAACTTGGCTTGCAGAAGCAATAGCTGTGTGCAACAATGATACAGCAACAACTTTTGCATTGTCTGGTAAAGTGCCAGTCAATGTAACAGTATCACCAGTCATGTCACCATGATCATCGGTGAATTTTACAGGAATGTACTTGATGTTACCGAGGTAGTCAGAAGCATCCTGTAGGTTGTTAGCAGTATTGATTGCGTCTACGATATCTGAATTGAAGTTAGCCATTATATATCTCCTTATACTAGGGTTGGAACAACAACAACTTTTTCTTCTTCCATGCGGACAGCACCAAACTCTGCCTTCATGTAAGCGTAGTAGTTGAACGATTTATCAGCACGTTCACTAATCTTAGTGGTCATGTCTGGGTTAACTTCCAGAAGTGCTGCATCTTGTACGAATGCATAAGGCAAACGAACTGTGTAGCTTTCTGGCTTCCAATTACCTGTAGATGTGTCTAGGTCTCCATCAGCAATCTTAACAGTTGATCCTGTGTCAGATGTAGAAGAAGTACCTAGTGAGGTAGCTGCTGCACTTGACCACGGAACAATGTTGCTAACACAGAAGTTACAACCCATATAAGGATACAACGCTCCTACACTACGATCAATAGCACGAGCTGCAGTGAAGTCGAAGTCAATGAACTCATTGTTCTGCATCATTGTATTCCAAACATCCCAAGAGATTTTGAATACTGGAGTGTTGTTTTCAATGTCAACACTATTGCTTCCGAACGCAGATAAAGCACCCAAGAACTTCTTGTAAGTGAATCCCTGTGTAATAGTTGAAGTAGAACCATCTGTACCCAAAGCACCATCATCAATAACCATGTTCTTTGAGTTAGTTAGATAAGTGTCTGTTTCACCTTCAACGCCACCTTTAGCAGAACCAAGAATTGCTTGGTCAAGAGTAATATCTTCCTGACGAAGGAATTTATTTTTCATGATCTGCAATTTAGCTGCACGAGGATCAACACCCATTTTGCTCACATCAGCCCAATCCATAAACTGACCATCCTGATAAGCAGTACGAGATGTCCGTCTACGGCTGTAGTCGATGTCCGATACAGGTGAATCACCGAAGCGGTTTACCACCTTAGAAGGCAATCCACCACCGGCTGTACGTTGGTAAACACCTTCTTTGCGAAACAGATCGCCAGTAGCCATCTGCACATATGGGCGTAATTTACCGCCCTTTACTTCGACAGTCTCACGAATAGCCCGGTCGAAGCCAATTACATAAGTATTTAATAGGTTTCCTGCACCCATTTTACTCTCCTTATTTTATAATTAATATAATTAGTTTCGGCTCTGAGTATCCGCACCTACGGGTCTAGCCTAATTTAAGGTTCTCACCTCAGACTTCTTAACAGGCTTAATTGGTATCTGTTTTAAAATCTGCTTCTTATATATAATAATTCTTACAATTTTGTCAAGATTCTTTTTAAGAAATTTTCTTTAATAACTCACCACGTTGAGTTGTCAAGCCAAGATAATATGGATCATTTACATTACCAGTCCAATCATTCATCTTCTGCTCAACTTCTACCAACTGGTCATTTACAGTCGCATAACTCTCTGACATAGTACCACGAATAATTTCATCATCACTTATTAGTGGAGTAATTTTATCAAAGATAGCTTTAATAAACTCAGGATTGTTACCATAGCTAGGATCATCTTTGAAATCACTAAGACCCAAATAATCCAACGTATCGGCAACTTTAGAAACATTATATTCATATTTATCACCTTTCCACTCATCTCGTAGAGCTTTTTCGGCTTCTTCTATTCTATATGATTCTTGTGTTTCTACTCGCTCAGATGCTTCTTTGTATCTTTCAATTTGATAATCAACAACTGCTTGGGCTTGTTCGTTACTAAGACCATTATCAAACATATGTTGTTTTAATTTACCAAATACTTGTTCATCTGCTTCATCTTCAATAATGCCTTCAGGCACTTCAAGACTATAATCATCAACAGAATCGGGTATTCCCATAATCTGCCGTTTAAGCTGAATGTCATCATCGGCTTCAGATTGCCAAAATTCTTCGGCTCTTTTACCAACTTGACTTTGAGCATTAATGCTACCTTTAATCAAGTCCACAGGGTTATCATACTTTTGAAAGATTGAATGCTTGCCTAAATCATCAGGCAGGCTGCTAACCCAATCTTGACTGAATTTACCATCATCACTTAGTATTGACGCAGGTGTAGTAGCTTCTACAGGCTGTGTTGCAGTATCCGCTTCTACGGGTGCGTCTACAGGTGTCTGTACTTCTTCGCTCATTTATTCTCCTTATTATTTACGTTTAGTTACTTTTTTCTTGGCTACTTTTTTAGCTGCTTTCTTTGCAACTTTTTTAGCCATTTTCTTTTTACCATACATATGTACCTCCTACCATTTAACTTTATGTGACCAATATTTTGCGGATAATTTATTTCTAGGCTTACCTTGAGCATTATGACGAGCATAATAGCTTTTACGTCTAGCTTTATCTTTTTTAGATTTAGGATTTTTACCTGCACCTCTAACGCCTTGCTGCCCAAATCTAATTACTTTTATTTTATCACCTTCTTTAGCAACTACTAAGTGTGATTTAGTTTTGTGACTTGGAGTACGTTTAGGTTTATTAAATCCAGAAACACCATACCGTTTTTTATACTTTGATAATAATGTCGGTTTTTTCGCCATTATTTTACTCCCTCATTAATTATATTCCAGTTTCTTCTCCATCTATTAGGAACTTGACTAGCCCACTTAGCTCTTTTGGGATTTAAAACTTGAGTTTGATTTTGTTTTGGATACTCTCTATTTTCTGATCTATTGTTATATGGATCGCTATAAAATAATTCATGTTTAAACATTTCTAAAAATGATGCTTTAGCTTCAGGTGTTTTTGCTTTAGACCAACCCCAATAATACCAATATGCGTTTTTATAATTAGTAGGACTTAATACAGAGCCTTGATTCCAACTCATATCACTAACAACTAATTTATAGTTTTCTGGTAATTCATCCCAACCTTCCATACGAGTTAATGGCATGAAATGAGTTTCATAATCATCGTTAAATAAAATATCTATTTCTTCTGGTGTTATTATGTCATGTTCTTTTATTTCTCTACCAAGTAGCCTTGTTGTATCTTTATCAACTCTATGACCGATACCTACTGTTAAATATCCTCTTTCGCTTTCTTCATTAGGGACTTCATCATAGTAAGCATCACTTCTTACTTCTTCTTCAAACGCAAGTTTGTTTCTTAATTTAGCTCTGGATATATCCATATCAGTCCTCGGAGATAATGGCTTCAATGTATCTATACATATCTTGCATTGCATTGCGATAAGCACACTCAGGATGAGTAAGATTAGAACCTGCTTGTTCATCAATTAGTGAAAACTTTCTTAAATCTTCTAATACTTTTTCACCATCATTACTTAAAAAAACGCTACGATAACAACCAATTAAATCTTTAATATCAGCTTCATTCACTATCTAATTCCTTTGATAACTCGCTATCAGAAGATACACTACCTAGCTTTTGAATTGTTGATGCGGCTTGTTCAGCCATTTGTGCTTGTTGCATTTGTTGTTGCATTTTAGCTCTTTGCTGTCTTTCTTGACCAACAGTAACAGGATCTTTAAGAGCGTTCATGCTAGAACTGTTAGCATACCAGATTTCTCTAAACAGTTTATCCGGGCTAACATTATCTATAGATTGAGCCATCTGTGGACTCATCTGTGCAATTTCACCAAACATACGGAGTGTATTTAATGCACCCATAGTTTCGAATGATTTAGTAGCAAGAGATAACCGCCCGACATAATCAATCTCATAGTCTGGGTTTTCCAACAATATCTCAGGAACGGGCGGCAGCAAATTCTTTTTGGCTAGAATATAGTAAACGTGTTCCATTACTGGAGTAACGTGTTCTTCTACATAACGGCTAACAAATGGTGCAAGCGTCATCATGTCTGTAGTCATACGCTCGTTTACTTCAGTAGCTGTCATATTACGATACTGATCTAGTGGTCTAAATAAATGATTAAAAAACATACGCTTGATTTGTGCTTCATGCACATCAAACATTTCTTTAGCTAATGCAGGATTGCCATTAGGTGCTAAGCGTTCTGGTTTGCCATTAGGATTAGTAGCTCGCCATTTGATAAATGCTCCTGCACGATTACTCATACCTGATACACTATCATCATCTGGCACTAACCATTGCGGATTAGCGTGTTGTTCTGCTGATACTACCATAGAACGATAGATAACATTTGTACGTCTAGCTGTACCAAGTATCATGCTCATAGGAGAACGACCATATACTTCTTCGTTACCTACCATAAAGCGAGATACTTTAAATGGATTGTAGTCAAATCCACCTTCTTTAATTATTTCGCCAGTATCTTTACATACATGATATGAAGCAAATGGTTTATCTGTAGCTTTTGCTCCACTAGAAAAATCTTCTCTAGGGCAGATATACTGAATAAAAGTATATTTCTTTTCAGGGTTATTAGTAACATCATTCTCTACATTGACTAGCTGTGCTTTATTACAAGCGTCTATACCAAACTTTTGCAAAGCCTGACGAGCAGTCATTTTATATTCACGAGCAATAGTGTCTACTTCATTATTAAAGTTTTCATCAATACGAACATTACTAATAATAAAGTTTTTGAATCTTATAATGTTTTTATCATCTTCCTCAACACTTAGGCAGTTAGTACCAAAACAACCAAGAGAAAGCAATGATTGAAATTCTTCTTGTGCAAAGTTAGAGCTAATAAGTATACGATGAGCAATACGACTTACCTCTTCGAAATATTGAGCTACTTCATCATTCTGCATAACAGCAGGATTACTATGACGATACTTAGCCCACACAGTATTAGGTGGAAACATATGAGAAAAGAAACCAGAAGCAAAGTTATAGTTAGCTTCGGTACAAGTATCTATCATACGTTGTGGTGGTTTTTCCTGACCGGCAATACGAATGCGATTAATGTTGTCGTTTGATTGATAGCACCAATCAGCACATTCTTGCCATAGGTTCATCCAGTTACCAACAGCATTAGAGTTCATGCTGTCATATCGTTTTATGATATCTTTACCTGTCATTATCCACCAAGTAGTGTGCCGGTATAAAACCCACTAGGCTCAAGATCTGCTGAACGACCTGCACCACTCATAATTGTAGATCGTCTACCACGTCTACGTTTTTGTACATCTTGCTGCTGTTTTGTTAAGGCTTCCATTGAGGGTTCTCCAATAATGGGGGCAGGTTCGGGTGGTTCTGGTGGAACGTATTTTGGCTCTGGATCCATCCCAAAAATATCATCCATTACTTCATCTTCAAAATTACTCATATTAAACCCCTATTAATTTAATTATTTTTTTGTAGTCGTATATTTTTAATTTTTTAAAATTTCTTCTAAATAAACAATATTTAATTTCTTCATTAGAAATATTTTCTGCAAAAGATTTTATATCTCCTGCAAACAAACTTATATAAATACTATGTGAATTGTCAAGACACTTTTGTAACTTTTTAACTTTATTTGTTTTAATAATATAATAACAAGCAATGTATTTGTTATTTGATTCAAATCTGCCATATTGAATTGCATGGTCAATTACTCCATCAAAATGCTCTTCATTATCTTTATATACTTTTAAAGCCTTTAAAAAAGGTTCATTCATACTACCATCCAGTCATCTTCTACTTCATATCTAGTATCAGTATTAGTTTTTATTAGATATTCGTTAATCATATTGTGGTGTATAGCCATAAACATCATACGAACAGCATCAGCACCATGAGAATGTTCATTGTGTAGTATCTTACCGGTATTGGGATTCCATTGATAATTAGTCAAATGTTCTATCAAAACGTCTAAACTTTGGTTTATTTTACAATCTGGTAGGTATCTTCTAACTATTTCTATGTCATCACGCACAGAATTTGTCTTAGGAATAGACCTAGCTTCAAATCCAAACTGTGTTCTACAAAAGTCTAGTATGTTTGTACCAGTATTATTCATACGCTTTTTAGAGTCATGCGGCATATAGTGACCACCATACCTGTAGTTTTTCTCTGATATAACATCCAGATAATGCTTTATATCATGCCCTGTACTCTCGTAATAGTCTACTATTTCTGGTACACCTTCTTTTATTTTAGCAAATACTACGGCAGTTGCGTCACTCATACCTAAATCCCAGAAGGTATAGACTACATCATCAGACGCACGAGAATCGCATATAAAGCCTTTTTCCTCTAACTTGACCATCTCATAGCCATATACTGAGTTTGCAACGTCAGCGACAGCCTCGTTCAAATACTCCTGCCTAGCAAGCGAATAAGATATCATTTTGCTATCAACTCGATCTTGTACGTTCAAGTAGGGCATCCCCGTAAGGGGATCAATTTTTCCCAGAAGCTCCGGGTTTAAGTTCATATCATCGCCAACCCAACAATAACGCTTGGTTTCTGTAGGTGTTAACCATTCACAAAACCAGTCTGGCTTGTTTTTGTTAGCTTCATACATCTTGTATAGCTGATTTTTCTTACCACGCATAGTGCCATTCATGATAATCCACGAATCACCTTCATCTAAGATAGGTGCTAAGAAACCAGTAACTTCTTCTTTATGCAAAGAAAACTCTGATAAAGCGTAGCCATAACCGCCCTGCCCTACAAAATCTAGGTTATCTGTACCGCTAAAGTTAATTACAGAGCCATTAATTAGCCCTATCTTTAAGTCAGTATTGTTTTTAAACGTAACAATCTCAGGTGGAAAGATAATATCAAGCAGGTTGCCGCTCTTGTTCCCTATGGTCACGATATTGTTCCATATTGCCCTCTCTGCCCACTTGCGAGTAGGAAAGAGATAGTAGTAACTACCTACACGCTGCATTGCCCTCTTAGAGAGAATACTAGCCGTAGTAACATCCTTACCATGTCGCCTAGCCCAACTGATCAGAATATTCTTAGCACCCTGATCTAAAGCTCGCCAACAGTTAAGCTGATAGTTCCTCGGTTGTAGTTGTGGTAATGTTATCCTGTTCATATGCATTGGAAAAATCTACAACTTGTATTAGAATATCTTGGCTCTTTTCAGTAAGACCTGCTATCTTGGCTAGTTTCTCAGAAGCCTGTGCGTTACCTTTATCACTCTGTTCGTATAAATGCTCCATAACATCTAGCCGTAAAGCATTCTTATCGTCAAAATCTACTGTGCGTCTACCCTTTGGTGCTGAAGAAGTGCGTCTAAACTCTGCTAATTCTTGGGCGTATGCCCAAAGTTTTTTATTATCGCCCTCTTGAAGCTCGCTAAAAATAGTCTGGGCACTCACTTTTTGCCACCTGTGCCTTTAGCACTCCAGTCAATCTCATCATAGTTACTACGGAACGCTTCTTTATCAAACTTGTTAAACGTAAAGTTAGAACCTTCACTACGATTCTTACGCTTCCATTGGCGTTCTGCTTCAGCGTCTACTGTAAACTTATATGGAACATTCCCTTCAGGCATATTCTTCTTCCTCCAGTTCTTCAACGTAGCACATCATACAAATATAACTATCAACTTCACCATCTTCACGCAATACTTCAAATATAGGATTCTCTTCAGAATCTACGCAAAGGCAGGTCTCACATGATCTCTCTGTCATCTTCAATCTCTCCAAACTCAATCCCACAGTAAGGACAATAACTAGGGTCATTCAATCCATCAGGCATCTCCCATATAAAAAAATAATTCTTACAATGATCACAACCGATTATTGATAACTCTTTAATCATGTTTAATCTTTATAACATAATTGTAAACCTGTCAATTATTTTGTTCAAATATTTCAGAGTTTATTATGGGTCTATATTATATTATTTATAAATTTTGTCATTTCCGAGCCTACCCCTTGTTAATTTCTTTAATTTTTTTTCTAGTGATTTTTTTCTTATTGGATTTCTTTGGATTATAGTTGTTGAAAATCTTAAAAAGAATTTAGCAGTTTATAGAGATGCTAAGCTCTGGAGGAGTTATTGTTTTAATAAATCTATTGAAGCCTGC
>Ga0070746_10001303_pt1 | contig 14995 bp, 2 predicted proteins | sample VirMetDEL_Mar_21_FD_77016 | JGI IMG/M metagenome (GOLD analysis project Ga0070746, IMG submission 77016) | Aqueous microbial communities from the Delaware River and Bay under freshwater to marine salinity gradient to study organic matter... | ecosystem: Environmental > Aquatic > Marine > Coastal... | reverse complement strand
CGCCACCTGCGCCACCTGCGCCAGACGAGCCTGAGGACTACTCTGAAGAAGACGAAGATATCTTCGCAGAGGTAGAGGAATCTGTTGCTAGTGAGGCAGCAGATTTCTCACCAGGTGCCGACATTGATGACGCTAGAAACATGGTTGAAGGCGTCATCGAGCAGGGTGGAACTCTTCGATTTGACTACAACGGTAGAGAGCGTTTGTTCCGTCCCACCGGAGTCTGGGAGAATCAGCAGAACGGCAACATCAACATGGTTGGTGAAGATGTTGCTACCGGTGACTCCAAGACGTACACTATCCAAAAGATGGAGGCGCCCGAGCCACTCCCTGCCCCAGGTTCAGGCGAGCCCGAGGATGTCACTGATACAGAATTCTTCGCGCTACGTTCGCTAATAGACGACGCGGTAGCGTCGAATGGTAAGCTGCGATTTAAGTACAACGACACTGAGAGAGTTTTCTCGCCGACACGAGTGTACACCAACCCGAAGACTGGAAATACGAACGTAGTCGGGTTTGATGAGACAAATGGCGAAGAGCGCACATACACTATCGAAAAGATTCAGCCTGCTAAGGACGCTGGTTCGCCTCTTGGGATTGACCCGATCAACGAAGAGTTGTTCGACGAAATGTTTGAAGTTCCGGAAGGCGCGTACAAGCCAAACATCTTTGACTTCTACCAGCCGCGTGGTCGGACTGATGAGAGCAGCACCGATTACACCGACGACCCAGACGAGTTGTCTACTAGATTTACTCAAGAAGAGTTGGTTATTGCTCTTCGTCAAGCGGTAATGCCAGATGACGCGACAGGCGACCCGGCTACAGGCTTCGGTATGCTTGAGTTTGACGACGGCGAAGAGTCAGTACCAGCAGAAGCACTGTATGAGGCAATTCAGCGTTCTGGTGCTGTTTCACCTGATATCGCACTTGGCGCGATCTACGATCAAGGATTTGCAGATGACACCGGCAGAGTTTCTAACGTACAGAAACTTCGCGAGATCTCTGGTGAATTGTTTGAGTCAATGGAGAGTCCAGCACGCACGCAGGTCCCAACATCACAGGACGATGCTGATAGTGTCTCCAGCCCACGCAGCAGTCAAGGCGGCATCGTAAGAGCCCAGCGCGCAGTGCAGCTCATGCGTGACCACGATGAGCAAAACCAAAAGCTTGCTGAACTTGCTGATGAGTTAAACGGCTATGGGACAAACGATGTTGCGCCAGTGAGTCTCGACGAGGCGTTCGAGCGCTATTACCCTCTCGCTATTAGCGATGACCCTGAAGACAGAGAGGCGTTTAGAGCGTTCTGGGGCGTAATAATGTCGATTAGCGGCGGAGACATAGATCTTGACGAAGCGTCGGCAACCAGCTCTTCGTTCAGCGCAGCGTCGAGAATGTTCCGTGTCATTGAAAAGTACAATCCTGACAATCCTGTTGACGACTTCTCTGCGATGGTCGCTACGTACGGAGACTACCCAGACTTCATCAATGGTAAGGAGAGAATCAACTCCGGTGTTGATGATCTCTCTTCTGATTCAACGACTGCGGCATTTTACAGACTTATTGCAGCAGGATCTACGCCGAACGAGAAGCCTCTGTATAGAGTAATGAACTTTACTCCAGGTGACCCTGAGTATTCGCAGGTGACCACTGAGGGTTCGATCATTGATATCGACGCTCGACCGTTCACTGAAGCGAACCTCGTCGATGGCACAGCCGGGGCTGGAATTTTCTATCGTGAAGGTAATGCACGTCGTGTCGTCATTGAAGCCGAACCTGGCGTAATCAATGCAATGGACGTGAGTAATACGTCTCCTTTCCCTGAAGAAGAAGAAAGAGTTGGCTACGGTAGATTTGAGGTTGTCTCAGTAAGAAGAGAGCCGAGCGGACTCGCTGGTGAAATGCAGGACGTCGTCACAATACGTCCAGTGCAAGACGACGACGCCGAGGTGCCTGAGGCGCCTGAGGCCGCTCCTTCTCCGCCACCACCGCCACCTCCGCCTGGCGGCCGCGTACAAGAAGTCATTGAAGAGTTCTCGACGCCGATCACCGGAATTGAGAACTGGGAAAGAACAGGCGCGCAGGCTGGTTCAAACGCTGGCGGTTTCTATCGCGACCCTGACGGTAATGAGTACTACGTAAAGAGCGCGCGTTCACAGTCACACGCTGATAACGAGTCACTTGCGTCCGCGTTTTATCAGATTCTCGGCGTGCCAGCGGCAAAGATGTTGCAAGGTGACGAGGGCGGCGAGCTGCGCATCGTTTCACCACTTGTCCCTGATGCTGATACGCGTGACTTTGAGTTCAGAGTGTCGAACGATGACGAAGAGTACCTAGCGAAGGTACGAGACGGATTCGTAATCGACGCATGGCTCGCGAACTGGGACAGTGTCGGACTAGTCTACGACAACATTGTCACAGACGGCGACGGTAACCCTGTGCGCGTCGACCCAGGCGGGTCACTGATGTATCGCGCTCGAGGGGCATCAAAGGTAGGAGCGTTTGGGAACACGGTAGGAGAAATTGATACTCTTCGTGACCCGGACATGAACTACGAGGCCGCATCTGTTTTCGGCCCAATGTCTGATGCAGATCTTCGTGCCAGCGCGATGCGTCTTCGAGAGATCACTCCTTCTCAGATCGACGAGGTTATTGACTCGATAGTTGTTGACCCAGACGATAGAGCGCTTCTCAAGGAGAGGTTGAAGGCTCGTCGTCAAGATCTAATGGATCGATTCAACATCCCTGAAGGTGCTGACGATCCCGAGCTGTACCCAGATCCGATCCCGTTGACTGAGGCGATGGGCTATCAGGCTCAGGACCTACAGCCTGGCGATATCACTGCTGGTGACTCGTTTGTCGTCGAGAAGGTTTTCTACGACGAGGATACTCCTAAGGGTAAGGTAAGTATTCAAGGATATTTCCCTGGCCACGAGTCGCAGCGTAAGGAATGGAACCCTGAGACTGAGATCGAGGTCAGTCGCGGCGGAACTATCCCGCCAAAGGGCGATAAGCCGGCGCTGCATAGACCAAAGCGTCCGCGTTCTCCAAGAACTCAAGAGACGTTTACTGGTGACATGCAAGATCTCGTGTCCGGCGCGGAGAGCTGGGACGAGGTTGCTGAGATTATTCGCGGAACCGAAATCGTCTACTTTGACTATGAAACAACTGGCATCGGCGATGGTGAGCTCAACAGACCTGTTCAAATCGGAGCCGTTCGTGTTGTAGATGGCGAGGTTGTTGAGAGATTCAACATGTACATGAATCCAGAGTTTAGACTCTCGGATTGGTCAAAAGAGAATCTAAAGCGCGAGGACGGCGAACTTGTCACAGACGAGTGGCTTGAGACTCAGCCGTCAATGCGTGAGGTGCACGAGCAATTCCTCGAGTTTGTTGGCGACCGTCCAATTCTCGGCGGGCAGAACGTGCCGTTTGACACAGAGGTGCTGCAGCGTACACTATCCGAGCAAGGGCTTGAGCTCGAGATCGGTGGGACAATCGACTCGCTGCCGCTTGCTCGAGGGACTCTACCCAAGTGGAACTCTAAGGAGCTCGACGGCCCGATGGCTGTCGGTAGAGACGGTAAGCGTCGTTCGTCGTACAGCCTAGGCCCAGTTGCTGAGTATCTTGATGTAGAACTTGGAAACTGGCATAGAGCTGACGCAGACGCCGAAGCCGCTTGGGACATCACGGACGCAATGCTCGATCGTGCTGCGGACCCAAACATTGACACTCCAACGGACCCGTTCGATGGGGCTGAAAGAGACAAGGCAGCTCTTGAACGTGCCGAGTATGAAGCTGAAATGTCAGTGTATGCCGAGGAACTTGCTGATTACGAGGCCGCAAAGGCTGTAGCAGCTGCATGGAACTGTGGTGGTGCTGGGATAACCGCGGCCGTTGGCAATGACGAGGGCCCGTGTAACACACCAGACCCTGACGACATGATCAACAACGCGACGCCGAAGCCTGATTCGGTTGATCGCGATGGAACTGCGGTAGGCCCAACGGACGGTAGCTCTTCCCTTGAAGAAGCGAATGACCCCGAGGTTGAGCGTCCTGAGAAGGATGGTACCAACGTCAAGGATCCATACGCTGACGAGCAGTTCCCGCCGACTGATCAGCAACGTGACGTTGTTGACGCTGTTCTTACAGGTGAAGATGTTGTTGTTCGCGCTCTTGCAGGTACAGGCAAGACAAGCACACTGAAACTTATCGCTCGTCGTCTCAAGAGAGACAAGCCTGGCGAAAGAATCGCGTACGTCGCGTTCAATAAGTCGATTCAGCTCGAGGCTGACGCAACAATGCCTGACAACGTCGAGTCACGTACCGGTGACTCAATTGCTTGGCGTGCAGTTGACGATTCTCTCAAGGCTAAGAGAAACAAGAACAAGTTCAACAATAAGCCGTCAGATCAAGCGGACAAGTTCGGCATCACTGGGCAGCCAAACCCAGACGATGCAGAAGACAGCATGTCAAAGGTTCAAGTTGTTCGTGCAATACAGAAAGCAATCAACAACTACACTGTCAGCGCTGATGACGAGATTGGCCCACAGCATTTTGAGTTTGACAACGTTCCCGACGAGTGGATCTCGAAGGCGAACGAAATGTGGTCAGACATCAACAGTACAGATGGTTGGTTGCCGTTCACTAATAACCATGCAACCAAGATCTGGGCGCTGACACGTCCTGATCTTTCAAAGCCTGGGTCAGGTCTTAACAAGCCAGCTTCTGTGATCTTCTTTGACGAGGCTCAAGATATCAACCCAGTAATGGGTAAGGTCATTGCAGATCAAGATATCCAAGTTATCTACGTAGGCGACGGTAACCAAGCAATCTACGCGTTCCGTGGAGCCGTAGACGAACTGCAGAACGTTGACGCTCCGCATGACCTTCCGCTTACAAAGTCGTGGAGATTTGGCCCAGAGGTTGCTGGAATCGGTAACAGGTTCCTGTCACTGCTCGACTCGCCTCATCGAATCGAAGGCGGAGGCCCGAGCGGCGAGATTGTCCCTAGCGGCTCTATGACAGACGCTGACGCGGTTCTTGTTCGTACGAACGCTGGCGCGTTTAAGGAGATTTTTAGAGAGCTTGGTAACGATAGAAAAGTAGCTGTAACCAAGGCTCACAAGGACGATCTCACTAAGTTCGCCGATCACGCTGCCTGGCTGATCAACGGCGCCGATCCGTCCGATCGCCCAAGCATGCATGAAGATCTTGCCCAGTACAAGTCATGGGACGAGGTTCTTAAGGAGATTGGCGATGAAGACAGTGACGCGAGTAGAAAACTAAAGGCGCTCGTCGAACTCGTCGAGGAGTCTGGTATCGCAGAGTTCAAAGACGTGCTCAATCAGCTCATTGCTTATAACGCAAGCAGTGACCTAGACATGAGTCGAGTTGAGGCAGCCGATGTAGCATCCGGCATGCGAGGCAGCATCGTGTCTGGGCTTGATTTCTACGTAGAAGGCGACACGATCGTTCTTTCCGGGTCCGAGACTTACAATCTAAAAGACAAGTACATTAAGCCTGCCGGGTTCAAGTGGGATAAGAACAGCAAGAGCTGGAGAAAAGCTGCACCAGGTGATCAAGCCAGAGCGGACGAGATCAACAAGCTTCGAAACTCTATTGCAGAACGCCCAGACGTAGTCATCACAACAGCGCACAGATCGAAGGGTCTTGAATGGGACCGCGTACGCATTGGCGATGACTTCTGGGGACCAAAGATTGACAAGGAGACGGGCGAGAGTATACTGCCAAGCGCTGAAGAACTGCGTCTTGACTACGTAGCTGTCACTCGTGCAAAGAGTCAACTTGACCCTGGCGGCCTTGACTGGATCTACGAAGAGACCAGCGAAGCTGACGAGGCCCCTCGAGTAGACGCTCCCGAGGCAGACACGACGCCTGACGAGCTCCCAGCGCCACAGGCAGAGGACGTTGTTGAAACGCCGGAGACACCGGATGTCGATGAAACACCTGAGCCTGCGCCAGAGCCTCTGCCCGATCCTGGCAGCGTAAGTGGTCAGTCGGCCGCACCTGACGATCTCGAGGACACTAAGAGTCTTGCTACACCGAAGACCGAGCCTGCTGAACAGGAGACTCCTGAAGGAGTATCAGTTCAGCCGGTAGAGTTTGACCCATCAAGCCAGGCGTCATTCGACGATGATATCGACGACTCTATCGATGACGTCGATAGCTCGATCGAGGAGGCAAAGTTTGTTGGCTCGGCAAAGACAAGCCCTGACGCTAAGAAGCTGATTAGATCAGCGAAAGATGCCAAGAAGGCTCTTGAGGACTATCGCGACGGGAAGATCTCACACGGCGAGCTAGTAGAAAAACTTAAGAGTGCTGAGGCAGACGCAGAAGCTATCAAGATGCAAGGTCCAAACAAGATCATTGCAGATTTTGTGTCGAACTCGATTAGAGATGCTCGTAGAATCGCTGACGGAACTGCGTACGGGCCCGCGTCGTTTGGCAAGGGTCTACCGCCTGAAGGTAGCGGCCTTGGCTTTGATAAGGACGGTGTCTTTATCAAGCCCGGTATGCGTGTACGCGACAAGTGGGGCTACGCCGGTACAGTTGTTCGCTACAATGATAGCGGCGGATTCGTCAATGTCTACATCAGAAAAGACATTGATCATCGTGACCCAGACAAGGTTAATTCGTCAAAGAAGGCTCAGAAATTTGGCCCAGGGTTTATCGACTCTAAGGGCACCAAGACCTTGACAGTGATTAAGGACGGCGACGATAACTCGCCGTACGTCCCAGTCATTGATAAGAATGGTACTGAGAAGAAGGCACCGGCCGATTTTGAGAATCAGCTCGCTGAGTATCAAAAGATCTCTGACAACGACGATGGCGAAGGTCCTGTCGGTCTCGACAAAACTCCTGAGCCGTCAGACGATGACAGCGGCGGCGAGGCTGACGCTGGAACTACCGAGGCGCTTCGTGAAAACGTCGAGGAGCGAGCAGAAGAGCGAGCAGCAGAAGAAGCAGCCCCTCCGTCGCCCACGGCTGATCCCGACGAGGCCGCGCAGAGAATCACAGAAGCTCTTCGCGACAGTGAAAACCCAGACTACAATGCAAACGATCCGACAATCGTCGACCTGTTAGCTGAGGAATTAGCTCAGACTGATGAAAATGATCAGTTCATCACGATTAAACCACCTGGTGGTTTTGAGACTACTATACGCAGAAGTGATGCGGTAGCTATTGTAAACAGGGTTGGTGATTCCCCAAAAGCTGAAGCCCCCTCGGGGGCTCCCGAGGCTTCGGAAACTTCGACGCAGTACAAATCTCCAGAGGCCGACTCTTACGAAATCGTAAGTGATGCGTACGAGTCAGCTGATTTTACGTATAAGACAAGCAATTTGCCTACCGCCGGCTTGATTGACTACATCACGTGGGGGACAGAGGACATCAACGGTCTGCTAACAGCAATCGCAGACGGATACGATGACGAATGGTTCCCCGACGAGGGGGAACCCGAGACTATTGCAGAATACGTCGAAGAAATAGACAACACTATTGAGGCGGCTCCAACTCTCGACCGCGACATTGTCATGTATCGCGGCACTGTTGGTCGAAAGAGCAGTCTACCGCAGATCGGTGACGTCGTCACCGACCCAAGGTATATGTCGACCTCGATGTCCTCAGCTGTTGCTGAAGATTTTGCGCGAATAGATAGACATTTTACAAAATATGAGATTGACAAGGGCAACGCTGACGGCGTTTCTCGAATAGTCTACGAGATACAGGTGCCGGAAGGCGAAAATATTCTAAGCGTTAGTCACTATCTCCCAGGTATAGACACTAGACTTGCGCAAGATCCAGAAAATGCAACAAAAGACTGGGTCATTGAAGGTTTAGACGGTCAGCAAGAAATTCTACTTAGACGTGGAGCAGATGTCAAAATACTCGACATCAGCGAGCGCGCCGATGGAGTCGTCGTTATAAAAGCCGCCATGCTGTCTAAGCCTAAAAAAGAGCTCGAGCAGGTACCAAAAGCTGAAGCCCCTGAGGGGGCACCAAACAACGACGCTCTCGCTGAGGAAAAGCAGCTTCTTGAAAAAATCAAAATCTTTGAAGCTAAAGGTGGATTGACAAGGGCAGAAGCTGAAGAGTACACCGCGCTAGCAAAAAGACTACATGAGCTATGGTTCGATAAAAGAAAAAACAACAAAGCGTCAGTAGAAGATGTCGCTGATGCTGATGAGAGGCTGAGCACTCTTTCTCCAGAAACAAACTTGGCTGCATACAAAGATCTGTTCAAAAATAAAGCAGTGTATACGGCAATAAAGAGTGCTGTCGCCGGAGTGTTTTTCAATGCTGACACGGACATAGACAAAATTATGGACGGCGATGATCCAGAAACATCGCCACAAGATTTTTACGACACCTTTAAGGCGACTAGAGAAGCTCTTCGCGCACAGTACGGTGATACCGTTCCGTTGTTTCGCGCTGTTGGCGCTCAGAAAAAGAAGTCAACAACAAACTGGGCGACTACACGAGAGTTTGTAGAACGGTTTGGTGACAACATTGTCGAGGAATCAATCCCTGTTGAAAGAATTGCAGCGATCAATGCAACACGCAATGGCAAATATCACGAGGTGATCGTCTTAGATAAAGACTACGACATCAGTGATCTTGTAGATTCTCCAGCAGCTGGCACTAACAACTCTAAAGAAAACATGGCGAAGCTTGGCACTACTATTTCAGTGCCAAACGTTTTAGACGAGAATATTAGTGCCGCCCCAGATCACACGCCTGATGACGAAGAGCTATACAACCTTTTAGTCGGTGAGGGCCCAAATGCAACAGGCTCTCCTCTCACCGAATCGTGGGTCGCGCATTTAGATGAGTACAGAAGCAGTGGAACCGTCGATGACGAAGTGCTCGAAGCCTTAGAGCTCTTTGAAAAAGGAGACTCTGAAGAACTGTTCAACGCTACAGAAGACAACGCGTTTCTGCAAAATCTAAGATACGCTATAGTCATGTGGACCTCAAAGGGGCCGCAGGACACTGTAGGACTCTCTGAAGAATGGGACCGCTCAGCAAGATTTGGAGCAGAAGACTATACCTACACAGATCTAATACCAGATAGCAGATTTGGCTATAGATCGTTTTACACAGACCTAGCTCGCTACTATAACGACCCGTCTCTGATTGATAGTGAGATGACCCCAGCGTCTGCGTTTCTACGCGCGCTGAGGTCGGCGAAGGTTAAAGACGGCATGGTATACGAGAGATACCTGATATTTGAGGGTTTTGACAGTTTAGATGATGTAGATCACCCACTGCGCGATCTCGGTGTCGTAGGGCAGATGTTCGATCTTCGCCCATCGTCGTGGACGGCCGCTGACAACGAAGACGGTATGGCTGAATTTATAAGCCCATGGCTGCAAGATCCAGACGCATATAACTATGACCCAGATGGCTCGTCTGGTCACGTCATTCTACGAATAGAAGGCGGCGAGGCCATAGACATATCAGGGCTTAGTTCTATGCCGGAGGAACGCGAGTCAGTGCTGACTAACGGCAGGTACCGTGTAGTTTCCGTGGAGCATGAGTCCAGGTACATGGGACCTAGTGGCAATGTTTTTGACGCCAAGGTAGTAACCCTTGAGAAGGTGTCAGATGCCGGCAATGACGACGATGACTGGGACGATGATGAGCCGGGAATTTCGTCTGAGCAGGCCGAGCTAAATAACTTAGATGAGACTGTGTCAGTGCTTGACGATCATCCACGGCCGATGGTTAACGATCTCGTCGTAGCGATGAGTGAGGAAAATCCGTACGTAGAGGGATCTCCTCATTGGGCGGTGTGGGCCGACGAGATGACTGCAATAGCCAGGGCACTCCCGGCGTACGAAGACGAGCAAGGTGAAATACGTGCCATCATCGAAGCGGGCGACCCGAGACAAATCATGGCGCGCGTTAAGGAAGAACTAATCGCGAGCCCACCGGAGGGTCGCTACGCAGACAAGGACTGGCTACTTGAACATGGAGGTGACCCGGCCGATTGGCCGATGTCATCGTTTATGTCGCCTGAGACTATGGAGTTCGAGGGCGTCGAGCTAACCATGAGCTACGCTGATAACGTGTGGGTAGCTAATCCGTACACTGCCGGAAGAATAACTTCGGGCCTGCGCTCAGGAAAACTTACCCCGCCTGTTCTACCTCTTTATATTCCGATGGACTTCGACGGGTCAGGTGAAGGCTATTACTTCAGTAAATCCGGCAATAGATATTGGGGTCGTTTTGGAGCCGCAGGCGCACTCGTATCGTACGTTGATGAGAACGGCGATCGTCGCTATGTTCTCGGGAGACGCGCAAAATGGATATCTGCTGGCGGAGGCAAGTGGGCGATCCCGGGCGGGGCGCACACATCTGAAAAGAATTCTGTGACCCCTGGAACAACAGCTGCGATAGAACTTGCAGAAGAGCTTGGAATATCACTCAATGGCGTGACTCCTTCGTACACTCATATCAATGATGTCGAACCAGACTGGAAGTATTCAACGGAGGTATACGACGTTGACGAGAGTCTTGCGATGTCCGCTAAGATTTCTGACTCAGAAACCGATGAGATTGGTTTCTTTACAGCAGACGAGATTATAGAGCTTGTTGAAAATGAAGAAGTTCACCCGGCTCTTCTTGAAACCTTCGAGGAAATCATTCAAAGGTTTGAAAACTCTGTAGCAGCCAAAGAGCTTGACGATATTGACTATATTTCTTCTCTTGACGACTACACTATTTCTGCTCAAGAGGATTACGCAGAAATATTGGCGTCTGCAGGGATATCTAAACAAGAGATGGTCATGGGCATGCGAGCGAGTACCGATTCGACGTTCTATCACACCGGAGCTCCATACTCTACTAGTCCAGGTAGTGAAATAACCCTTAGCCCACAATCAGAAGCCGTCCTAATTACTCGCGTCAGAAACCAAGCACGTGTCGATGCGCGGAACTATGTCGAAATCGGTTCGTTCCCTATATACACCGCCTCAGGCCTGTTTAGTGAATCTTCTGCCAACGTAGACAGAGTCCTTTCTCATATCGCGAGCGGTAGATTGGACATAGCGGCGATGACCGCCTATGCTTCTCTTGTTGGAATGAGAGAAGCCGGCGAGCTTTCGAGTCAAGGCATTGGCGTTGCTGATCGACTGAACAGCGAGAGACAGACTATGTTGCAGATAATAGACGCTCTTGCTAATGGAGATGTCGACAAGGTTAGAGATATTTTTAACACTCAAGGTTATCTAACTGAATCATTTTTAGAAGAACTCAGAGATTACGGCACGATGTTGTCTGATGAAGACTATAAGCAAATGTCCGCTGCGCGATCTGCGATTCTTGCCGGGCTAGATCGTCTTGAAGGGAGCACGGCCGGGCTGTCTCTTGCTCGTCAATTGTTTATAGAAGACCCGACAGCTACAGTTTACAGTACTCCGATAATTAGAGTAGGCCCAGGGAGAAAAATAGATTCTCAAGAAATAAGAAGACTTTCCCTCAGTGAAACTGATTTTGAAGAAGTTCCGTCAATGATGGAGACAATAGAACAAGTACATTCTCCAAGCGGTCAACCAGTGTTAAGTACAATGTTTGACGGTGACTCGATTGAAGATGGAGAAGTCTCAGTTATCTCTCTCGAGAAACAAAATGAACCGGGCGAAACGAAGACTGAATTTAGATTCACATTGACCGCATGGGCAGGTGAAAATCTAGACAGACGCGCGACATCAGATATTGCCACGGGCTCGAGCGAATGGGAAAGGGTGAAATCAGATCTGCCAGAGTACCACTCGAGCTACAGCAGTAGATCTGAGCCAGTTTCAGACGCTAAGGGCTATTTTCCAAAGAAACGCTTCCGTAAAGTTGACCCTAAAACCGGCCGAGTTTACGTAGTTGAAATTGAAGATGAAGTTGCCGGAAGAGATTTAGAGTACACTAGCACTAGCGACACTTACTTGGACACCACATTGCATGAGCTCACCTATCGTGGGGATGGCTTCACTGTTCGAGTTGTCAGAGGCGACGGCGGTGTAAATCATCTGCAAACCGGAGCGGGGTACCCTCGATCAGTCGCGGCTACGTCATTCGAATATATGCCCAAAGATCTACAAGACGCGCGTGTCCATAACGCGCAAAGTCATATAAACAACGTCAGTATTGTCTTTGATTCGCCTGACCCAGACGAAGCCTCTATACTTGAGGCGATGAAAATTGCCGGTGTAGCCGATCCTAGACCAGCTACAAAAGAAGACTTGGATCTTCTTATAGAAAACAGATATCTAAGTCTCAAGACGGAGAACTCTAAGGCAGCGTCGCCAGTGGCGTCTTCTGCGGTTAGAAAAGCAGAAATAGACAGAATTGAAGCAGAGTCAGGCGCGTCTCTCAAAGATTACACCGTACGTAGAAATCCGTTCACAGGACGAGCAGAGATTCTAATGTCCGATGAGTTCGCTAGCTATCTTGCTTCTGAGTACTACTATAAGGCCCACCTGAGAAACGACGAAGAATATAAGATGTGGCACACCGGAAGTGTTGCTGTTACCGGGACTAGCTCTTCTCCAACAACTGCCGATTTTATATTTTCTACATTTTTTAGCGACAACGCAGAAATGTTAGGTGGTCTTCATTCAACAGTTTCTAGGCTTCAGTCTGGTACTGAGGTCAAGGGCCAGTCATCGGCGAGCGACTTCGCATCAGGCGCGGCTGATTACGTCTATTTGTCCAAGATTAAACCAAGCTTTGTCGGACCCTCCGTTGACGAAAGAGAATCCTCGTTTGCTATTAGATTCAACCCTGACTATATGCTAAAAAGACTTGACTTTTGGACAAATGAAGACGACGAGTTTGGCGCTCGTATGTCGACGAGTACGCGTCCGTTCGATCATTTGAGCAGCTCCGGCGCGTACGAAATTATGTACAAGGGCGCGGTTGGTCTTGAGGGAGTAGAGGCAATCTATCTTGCGAAACGTGAAAGAGAAAAGTTGATTTCAATGCTAGAAAACTCCGGAGTGTCGGAGGTAAACGGTGTGCCAATTGACGAGTTTATTCGGGAGCATAGGTCTGGTTAATCGTGAAAAACGTATCAATGTATCTTGAGAACGCTGCTGTAATAAACTTTCACAACATCGCGGCTGGCAGACCTATAGTTTTTCAGTACGTGGACGTCATAGTTAGAGACGGTGAAGCTACAGTCAGTGCGGTAGGAGAAGACCGGTCGTATACGTACATAGTAGACGAGTTCCTTAGTGAGCCTTCTGAGGACACTGAATTTGAGTTCACGTCCCGTGGAAGACAGTATAGAATAGTCCCTGAACGCGCTACTAGTACGAATAGTAACCCGTCATCCGATACGATGAAGAAAGACCAGTGATCATGGCAGATGCGCCAACTAAAGTAACCTGGCCAACAGAAATTGGTCCGCGAGACGACTTGTTCGCAATTGTAGACGACAGCAAGGACCATGCCGAGTTTCTGGTGTTTGCCAGTGAAGGCAAAGGTAAGACTTTTATTCGTAATAATGGCGCATGGTTTGCTGTAGATCAACGTTTCTTCGACGAGCTCGACAACCCAAATCACGCGACTGAGTTTGTTGACATCGACTTTATCGAGTACTATGACGAAAAGCAGCGCACATCGGACACAGTTCCGTTCTACTCTGTAGACGATTTCGCAGTTTCCGGAGAAACAATTGAGTCAAATACTGACATACCCGCTGTAATTGCCGCCGTTGAGGATGGAAAGTGCCCGCCGGCTACGCAGGACGTATCAGTGAATCTTCGAAACAGGCGTAAGGCAATTGAAAGAGCCGACTACGGCCCTCTAAACCCTGCAGAAGAAAACACCGACTACTGGGTAAACATTGCCGATCTTTGGGGAGTTTCTGCAGCCGAGGCTAAGAAAAGCACCTGCGGAAATTGCGTATTTTTCTATGTAACGACCAAAATTAGAGACTGCATTGCTAGTGGAATTTCTAGCGGCGACAGCGTGAATGATCCGTGGGACTCTATCGACGCTGGTGATCTCGGATACTGCGAAGCCTTTGATTTCAAGTGCGCTTCGTCAAGAACATGCGCGGCCTGGGCAACAGGCGGCCCAATCACTGACGAGAAAGGCGCAAGCGAGTGATTACAGTTTTTGGTCAATCGGAGAATTACATTCTGCTAACCGACGGAGTCAACGGGGCTATCGTTGACTCAGACATCAACTTAGTTGACAGTGTCGGTTCACTTTCTAATCTGTCTGCTGTTCTCCCATGGGACGAACCAGCGTCAGACGTGTCTGAGATTGTCACCGAGCTTGCAAATGCTGCGTTGACAGATCTACGCGTGGTTGCTGTTACGGCTTCTGCTCGAATGTACACCATCCCGAAGTCTGTGCAGAAGGAAGCAGAGAAGGCCCTCAAGTGGAGAAAAGAGCACAAGCGAGGCGGAACTCCCGTGGGGATGAACACTGCTCGTACTCTTGCAAAGGGCGGCCAGATTGGCATCAAAAAAATTCGCCATATCGCAAAGTACTTCCCTCGTCACGAGGTAGACAAGAAGGCCAAGGGTTACGAGCCTGGTGAGGACGGGTTCCCATCGAATGGCAGAATTGCCTGGGCGCTGTGGGGCGGAGATGCCGCGTGGCGCTGGTCTAGCAATATTGTTGAAAGAGAAAACAAGAAAGAGTCAAAGACCGCTTCTGGCAATGTCATTGATCCGTACGCCGAGCACAGCGATCAAGAGTCGTACTCAATTAACAGATACGCCAAGCCTGAGATTGACGCATTTGAGATCGCTCAGAGATATGGCGAAGATAGCGCGCCTGATTTTGTCGCGAGAGTCCGTCTTGACGGCACAGGCATAGACAGACTATACATGTTAGATACCGACGATCAGGTGTACGTATGGGACGACGGGTCTTGGGACGATCTCGGACACGTCGACAGCGACATCTACACGTACGATAGATCGCTAGACGATCCGTACGACACCGTTGATAAGAGTCATAT
>Ga0070746_10001291_pt1 | contig 15070 bp, 16 predicted proteins | sample VirMetDEL_Mar_21_FD_77016 | JGI IMG/M metagenome (GOLD analysis project Ga0070746, IMG submission 77016) | Aqueous microbial communities from the Delaware River and Bay under freshwater to marine salinity gradient to study organic matter... | ecosystem: Environmental > Aquatic > Marine >... | reverse complement strand
CCGGCAGGGGAAACACAAAAACCTGCCAGGCCCGTAGGAGAGTCATCCTAAACCAAATTATCACTATCTCTCGAAAAATGAGATGCTTAAAGGTAGTACAGAAATACCACACAGCGCCACAGCCTCCCAACTTATTCCGTACGTCACGATGTCGTAGCACGCTGTGCTAGCGATCAGCCCGCCAATGGTCCGCTTGGCTGACCAGCGTCGCAGGTCGCCTTTGGTCTTGAATACCTGGGTCAGGTCAAAGTGTTCCAGGAATTTGAGGAAGTCAATAAGTCCAGACGAGCGCTGCATGTTTCTCCCAATCACAATCTACATGGATGAAGTCAGGCCCGATGCCGATGCGGTCGAAGCCCGCTTCGAGCAATGACGTGATGATGATAAAGCGATCGCGCGAGGTGGTGCAGCTGATGTCAGCCGCAACTCCTTTCAGGTGTGAGCTGTCTTTCTTACCACCTACATGCGCATTCCAGTCCTCGCTCCTGTATCCACTCGTTATTGTAAACGGAATGCCAGCCACGTTACGAGCGTGATCTAACATCTCAAGGAAGTCGATGTCCATAAGGTTGCCACTACCTGGCTCATCAGGTGAGTCAAACTCGCTGTAATTAAACCACTTCATACGTCCTTGCGTTCCTTGCGAGCCTTTAATGCCCGTTCCACGTTCCACCACACCAATGTAAGGCCCGCGATGATGGCTATCGCGTCGTTGATGTAACCAACCATGACGCTGCCCACATACGTCACATTGAGCAAATTTTGGATGTGGCATTTTATCTGTGTCATTCTTCCTCGGGGATAATCCAGCCATTGTCAATCATGTATTGCAAATCTCGCACCGTCACGGTGTCGGGCAAGATAAGTCCAAACGGAAAGGCATTGGTCTGGTGAATCACGCCTGACAGCGCAAATCGTTCTTCAATTGTTAGTTCTGGAAATACGGCAATCAGCTTCTCCAATGTGCATGATGGATGCACCTGGATGATGTGATTGGTATCTACGAGTAGCGCAGCATCGGTTGGCCGATCAGGATGCGTAAACCAATAGAACAACGTTGCATTGGCTTCCTCCGGCGTCTGAAGAAATACAGGCCGCGTGATGTTGTACAACTCCCGTGATATGATTTCAGCTCGTTCTAAGCTGTTAAGCAATCCCTCGCTGTTGACTAGAATATACTGCATCAGTAAGCGCCGTAATAAGAGTTCATGTCCGTGCTGATATCGTCAGCATCATGTCCGTGCCCGCTCTCACTCCATACAATAGCCTCCTGCACGTAGCCATTGAGTGGCAGAGCTGCATCATTTGCACGTGCTCCGATGCGTACAACGCCGCTAAAGGAGTTTGGATCTACGCCGTTGATGCTAGCGCCAGTGCCATCATTTGCTTGTGTGCCGTTGTAATATGCTACAGCCTCGTTGTTTGCGAAGTGTGCTGTAATAATGTACTGCGTGTTGGCACTCAATGCCGATGCACTATCACAACGCGGGAAGGCTCCGTTGGTGTAACGTGCAGCAACTCGCGCAATGCCGTTTGATTGCATAGACATCTGAAAAATTTGTGAGCTGGCGCCCGCTGTACTCCAGCAGTTAAAATGCCATTGACCAACATTCACGACATCCCATTGTACCACGCTTGCAATGGTGAGGTGATTGTCAGGGTTCGGGTTGTACACATCAAATACACTGTCGTTGCTTCCGTCAAACTGTGCTGCAGGTTTGCCATTGGCTGTAAGCACTGTACCTGAGCTGACAATCTTAGGCTGTGATGCAGTGCTAGTCATCACCATGTCGTTGTTATTGCCTGATTGGTCGTACCAGGTGCTAATAAAACCGTCCCCGCCACCAACAAACGATAACAAACCTGCTTCGTCAAGATCACCATCAACTGTAAAACCAATGCTGGAAGTGGTGTTGTCTGACGAACGTCGCACAACGATACCTGATGACTCACCTGTGCGCAGCTTGCGTAGGCTGTAAGCACCTATTGCGCCAGTGTAAGTATCCAACAACGGTGTAGTGCTGACCTCGCTGTATGTGACCATGAAGGTGTAAGCTCCGTGATCCTTCTCGTAACTCATGTATTGCTGCATTAGCTCAATGCAATCAGCAATCGTGTCATTGTTTTGTGTAGCTAACGCTGCTGGAGATGTCCAACCGCTTGACGTGCGTGTCTGCAATCCTTGGACATTCACATAGATCTTACGAACGATGGCGTAACCTGCTGCTGGGCTGTCACCTTGCGAGTCAATGTATCGTCCCTGCCCGTCATTGGCAACGGTGTAATACATTTCTTTGGTTTCACTTCCACCGATTACTGCTGACCAATCGCCGTCAAAGTATGTGCGCGCTCGGTCGTTGTAGCTATACATCAATTGCGGTTGCGGCTTAACTGCACCTTGCTGCGTGTCAGTTGATGGCACGTCAGGAATCTTGCCCGTGTTGGTCGCCTCCGTTGTGATGCCGATGGCGTTACGGCCAATCTTGCGCAGCGTGACATCGACCTCGCAAGGCGTGGCCTGCAGCTGCCAATTGATTGCCGTGTAGTAGTTGCCTGTATCGTTATCGTAAAAACGCGAGAACGGTTTGGGCGGTGTGGCTGTTCCTCTAAATACAATGCTGCCCCGTTCGAGCTGGCGCGCTTGTGTGTGGCCAGCTAGCACCTCCTCCACGCATTTCTTGTTAATGGGCCGTTCCGTGCTATCGCGCTGCGTCACCCAATTGTCAGACGTGCCATATACGCCAGGGCTAGTTTGTACGAAAATACGTCCCATACTCGCACCTAATCCTCCAACGTATGTCGTACCTAGGTGTTGTTTATTTTGTCCGGCGGTGCTGCGCGCAGTCCAATCAAATGAGTCAATAAGTTCAAGTTCATCACCACTCCACTTTGAAACATTCATGTACTTTACAGTCATGGTCAAAGCGGCCTGTAGTGTTGCACTTGCTTGTGCTTGTGGATTGTAGGCTTGCACTTTAGGCGTAACCTTTAATCCTGTCTTTGCCGTTTGTGGAGGTGGAACAGCAAACGAGAAACCAATCACACGTGATCCAGCTGTCGAGGGCGTGTAGAAATTGTCGTCGGTTTGACCCAAAGAATAGTATCCTGATGATGCGCTGTACTGCGGATTGTATGTGAACATTGGAGCGTAGTTTACGTTGGCTCCGTCAAGCCATTGAGCTACTGCGATTTGTCCATCATACAGGCTAGCCAATGTGTTAACGTAGTATTCGGCAGTGCTGTCAGGATTCCACTCAATGATAAAGCGAAGCTGCAAACGCCCTAGGTCGTCGTTCTCATCAATGGTTATGGCGCTGTTGTCTACAGTGATTTGACCTTCAAAGACGTAACGTACGTCATCGCTTTCCGTGTCGATTCCGGCGTAAACAATGTTTGCCGCTGTTAATTCATCTTCAATATCGACATTCAGTGCCTTTAGGATTGTTGCTCCCTGGTTAGGATCACGGGTGAGACTGATTTCTTTTGTTTGTGGCGTAAAGGTGCGCAGCCATTCCGCCCCTTTTTGTCGCGTGTCGCTGCCCGTAATTTGATAGGACCAGGTGTCAATTGGTGTTACTGTACCCGATGAGCCTCCGCTGTAAGGGTATCCGTAACCTGTGGGCGTTTGATCACTTAAGGCGCAAGGCAAGAAGAACCAACCCGCGCCGTAACTGTACAATCTGAATTGGTAAGTCAGGCATAGACTAGTCAACAAATCGTAACAGTTGATGTACTCAGTATCACCAACATCGTTAAATCTTTTAACGAACCAAGGATTAATATTAGATCGTGATAGCGTGTCGTACTGACTGCCAGCCGGATGCGGTAGCAACGCCATAACCCAATCATCCGTGCTGTAGACATCATCAGCTACAACAACGCGTTTTGTGGTTCCGCTGTATTGGCCATTCATGTAATCCCACAGCACCCACTTCTCCTGGATGTTGAGCAGCATATCCTTCACCGTTTGGTATGCGGTGTATGCTGTTCCTGCGTTGTTGTAATCCACATTGCGCAGCAGGCCAATACCATCAGTAGCGACCAACCGCACCTCGCGCGTTGCGCTGTTCTCGCTTACGCTAAATTCCTCTACAAGGATGTTGCCTACCCAAATGCTTACGCTGTCACGGATGATGTCAATTAGAAAGTCACCGTCCTGTGATGCGCCTAGCGCTGTGATCAGGCTGTCGAGCGTGGTAAAGTCATTCCAAATGGTGTTAACCTCGCACCGCGAATGCACGATGCCAGGCACCAACAGCTGGTCGTTCTCTGACTCGTATTTGAGCGTGAAGCCTACAGGGTCGAGCGCAAATTCCTTTATCGTGTCTGACCCTGCTGCGGTGCTAATGATGCGTACTTCGTAGCTGTCATCATTCACACTCTTGCCGTATCCCCTGGCGTAGATGTAGCTCATGCGTAACGGTTGCGATTGGTTCCAGCTCGTGCGTTAGACAGGAAGATATCGTTGCCGCTAATGCGCCCAAATACCTCAACCTGATTGCCGCCCATCATGTCTCTTAATTTACTCAATGGCGCTACAACTTCAGGATCAATGCTTGCATTTTTGTTGTCCCCAATAAGCGCCATCGTTGGACCAAATGCAACGCCACCTTCTGCAAGGGCAGGAATACCTGCGTCACCTGCCACCTTCTGCATTCTTGCCTTGAGGCCTGCGCCAATTGCAACGAGTGCAATACCTGCAGCAATGGCCGCTGGCCCGTTCAATGACGTTAGACTTTCTTTAATTGCTTCGATAGCTACACCGTGAGCGATGGCGTACTTACCCAACTCCATGGCGAGATTAGCTAGGATGTCGCCCAGCATCATACCAATGCCACGCAACGGTTCGCCCAATGCGATGCTCGCACCAACCATTTGAGCCACGCCCATGAGCATAGATTCAACGGCAAATTCAATCGACTGATTGACTTGATAGGCGAAGTCCGCAGCTGCATTACGTGCGCGCTCAAATTCCTTGATGACCTTATTTGCATCAAAGGTGAAATCAAGATCATCCACCTCATCAACTGCAGCGTCAAATTCTTGTAACTCAATCTTGGCTTCCTTCGTTTTCTTACGCGTGTCCTTGAGAATTTCATTCAAGGTCGTCATGCTGCCAGCTAACTGCACCACTCGTACAAAGGCGTTACGTGCGCCCGTCTCCAAGCTTTCAAGCTCATCACGCATGCTCGCTAATGTGTCCTTCGATTCACGCAAGCCAGCACGCAACTTGGCTAGGCTAAGAACGGCCTGTCGATAAGCCTCACTACCGTCGTTGCCCGCTGCAATTTCCTGTTCTTTGACTCTGATATAGGATTCGGTAAAGCCAATTAACTCTTCCTGTTCACGGATTAGGCGCTGCAGCTCTATCTGCCTTGCCGTGCCAGCAACGCCAGCCAAAGCGTCTCGCCAGTTCCAGGTCTCGCGTGCAGCTGTGCGTGCTTCCATAGAGTAACCGACGACAGCAGCAACAAGACCTGAAATAGCAATAGCAGCCAAGGCTATCGGGTTAGTGGCAAGTGAAAGTGTGAAGGCAATCGTGGCGGCACGTGCAGCGACGAGCAATGGTATTAACTTGCTAACTACAATCAACACTGGGCCAAAAGCTGCGGCAAACACAGCGACCACCGCAATTACTCGTTTCGTGTCCGGAGACAAATCTGTGAATGCTTTAGACAGTTGAATGACTTTCTCCAAGACTTTGTTGACTGCTGGAAGAAACAACTCACCAAATGATGCAGCTGCAATCTTCGCATTGTCAAGTGCCGTACTTGCAAGGCCGCTTGTCGTCTTGCTCAGTCGCTCCATCGCGCCAGCCGCAAAGCCTCCCTCCTCAGCAAAGCCCTTGAGTACCTGGTTGAATTGCTCGACGCTAACCGCACCTGCTCCCAACGCATCAGCTGGCAAACCTGTCGCATCAGCCAATGCCTTAAAGATGGGGATGCCGCGCTCTGCAAGTTGGTTGAGGTTCTCCAGCTCCACCTTGCCCTTGGCATTTACCTTGGCGAAGATGGCGGCAATTTCCTCAATGCTTGATCCACTGGTTGCCGCGATGTCACCAAGGAATTGCAGCTGCTCATTTACTTTGCTGACCTCAGTACCTGAAGCTATCAACTGTCTTGCGGCATTAGCTACTGCCTCAATCTGAAATGGAGTGGCCGCTGTGAATTCGTTGAGGTTGGCCATCATCGCTGCCGCCTGAGATGCTCCACCTGTTAGGCTCACAAACGATGTTTCCAGTTGTTCCAAATCAGCAGCGCTCTTTAAAGCAGCTGCACCAAAGGCTGCAATAGGCAACGTCAAACTGCGCGTCATAGATTGCCCCAACCTTTCAAAGTTGCTGGACATGGAACGCATGTTGCGCTGGACGCGCCCCAACGATTTGTTCAGGTCGCGCGTATCGGCGCCAATCCGTACAACGAGGTCTCCAAGTTTAGCCATCCTTATTTGTTGCCAATGCCTTCAGCTGTGCAAAGCCGTAAGCTGGTTTGTTTTCGTTTTTTTCTTTCTCCCATGGAAAGACGGCCAAGTCTTTTGGTTTTAGGCTTGTCCCTTTCTTCGTATGTACATTAAGCAGCAACGCGGTTTGCCATCGTACGCGTTCCCAGTTGCTCCTATCTAAAAGCTCCTCGGATTTGTAGCGACCGCGAACCGCGTTCCCAAACTCCCTGAATGTTAATTCGTAAAGGAGGTCAGGGGTCAGGCCCAAAAGACCCAACCCCAATTCCTCTATTTCATCCCATTCAAGTGGCTTTGCGTCTCGTCCTCCTTTGGCTTCGTTTTTTTTTCCGGCGCCATGGATTCCTCGATCACCTTCATTACACCAGGCAGATCACCCACATCAATCAATCCTAGAAAATCGTCCACCTCCATTTCAAACTTCATGCCTTGCTTACGGCATCCTTCTTCGACAAAGTAGTACAGCAGCTCCGGCATCAATGTAACGTCCTCGCTGTCGATACCTGCAACCTTGTGGCCAGTGGCCCGTTCAAAGTTGCGCCAGGCGCGCATATTAGCCCGTACTGGAAAGGTCTGATTGTCTAGGGTAATGTTCATGGATTAGACTGGATGGCTCTGGAAGGTGATGTCGCTGACGCATTCGAGCGTGCAGGTGTAAGAAGCGTTGTCCTCGGTACCTGCGCTCAACTCCAAGGAGGTGATGTAAGCTTCGAAGATAATCTCCTTGTCACCAGCTTCCTCGCTGCCAGTGTCCCAATCGTAAGAAACGATTTTAACGTCTTGCTTTGTTCCAGTAAGGAAGTCATCCATGAGGTCGTCGTAACCATTGGTTGCACCTCCTGCGTAGTAAGCAGTGAAGTTGACGGTCAATGATTTCAAACCTGGGAGCAAGGCGCGGTAGCCGCCGTTGTTCTTGGTGGTGGTGTCACGTGTTTCAGTTGAAATGCTGACGCTCAAATCAGTTACGTTGTCTGCAACGGTTGGCGTGCCGCCATCGCTGTCAAACATGACCGTATACTGTGAGCCATTAAAAATGCCTGTAGTAGCCATTGTTATTCGTTGTTAGAGGGTTTTCTGCGGTCTGCAATGATAAGGTTTATGAGCACATCAATATACCCAAATACCTTGTTGTCATGTGTCGAAGGCGTGAGATTAACCACCACCTTCACAAGGGCGAGCACGGCGATTGCCAGCTCTCCCCAATTTTCTTGAATGAATACGAGAGGGTCCATTATCGTTTGATTCTAATTGTGTAGTCCTGGATTGATACGTAAGTCTTGCGATCTGCGCTTACCTCCGTCACCTCGTTTGTGTAGTGACAGGACTGTACCGTGATGTCACCTTCAGCAACGCTCACCGTTGTCGATGTCCTGTCCATAGCAGCACGTACCTTGTCCGCCAAGTCGTTTGCTGCTGAATACGTTGATGCCACACTAAACAGCTCAATCTGAGCCTCGTCAATGGGCGTGCCGTCCTTTGCGTCGCTAGGCGTATTGCTCACAACGCTGTAAACCAGGTACGGCATAGAAGCGCCTTCCGGTGCAAGCTCAGGATACAACCGTCCACCTACAGCAGAGTTCACAGGCGAGTCACCTGTAAGGATAGCATGTATGGCCAAACCAACCTTCATCGCATGTAACGTTTAAACTCCTGTTGTAGCAATCGGTTTCGTAGTTTCTGCATGCGCCCTTTGGTTGCTTTCTGCGTACGCTCAAAAATGCCTTTGTTGCGGCCTGGACCAAACCCGGAGCCGTTCTCTACAATTGATGCAAACCAACCATCCTGGCGGTTTACTTTCTTGTTACCTCCACGCTTGCCCATTGTTTTTGGACCAGCCAAGGTGATCGCCTTATTGCTGCGCCGGAATGTTTTGATGCTGCGTCGCAGCGTGCCAGGCTTAATGGTCTGCCGTAACTCGCTGCTGCGATATACCCTGACGTCAATAGGACTATCCTTGATGTTTGCACGCAGCGCCACGTTGTACACCTCCGCTACACGCTCATCAATGGCGCGCAGCGTGTTGGCGTCTTTCTCGCTCCATTGAGCCAGGCGCATAATCTTGCGCTCCAACTCTTTCATCCCGTCTACCTTCACGCTTGCCATCACTCAGAAATTACGCGTTCGGTAATGAAGTAAAGTTCGGAGTTGCGCCCTACCTCCTGAATGGCCAGGATGTTGTAGATATCACTGCCATAACGAATCGTGTACTTGGGCGTCACGGCTCGCGTCGTGGACGAACTGCGCACGCGCCAGGTGACGGTATTGCGCGTTGTCTCCTGCTCCATGATCACCGCGCTGCTTGCTCCCTTGTTGTCCAAGGCTGCCCACACAGTAGCGTAGTCGACGCCCGACCCGTACACTTCACCGTACGAGTTAGTAGCCGTGCTTGGCGCGACAAACGTAATGCGACGATCAAGGAAGCCGATGTTCATTGCCGCGTGTCAATAATGCGCTCAGGGTTGAGCAATGAGTGAACGCCCATGGGAATCGTTGTGGAGATAGTGCCCGTTACCACGCCACGGCGGTTTTCGTACCAATGCGCTACAAGCATGCGCACGGCGTGCTTGATGCTGTTAGATGGAGTCTTACCAACTGTTGCGGTAATCCTAATTGGCTGCGCATTGTAATCTTCCAAGTCCGGGACATCGTGGAAGAAAATCAGGCAAGTATCATCAGTATGTTGCTGGATGTAATACTTATCCGTTGACAGTGTTTGAGTGTCTCCCGCCGTATCGACATAGGTGACACTTGTAATGCTTTGCACTGGCCCGTAAGCCAAAGCTGCTGGGCGCCAACGTTCGAGATGAAACACTGCGCTTGCAGCTGTACCAATGTGCCGATTGGTATAGTCGCTCACATGAGATACCGCAGCATCGAGCAACGCCGTGATAGTCGTGTCCTCGTCGCTGTGATCAACGCGCAGAAACTCCTTCATATCAGCAAGGGAGATAAGGTCCGTGCCGTCGCCTAATGTGGGTGCTGTGATATTCATGTGATGGAAAAAAAGGGAAGCCCAGCCCTCTTGCCAGGCTTCCCAAAGTTTACTTGTTATCAGCTAAAGTTCGTCAGTTTAGCCAATGCACCGCCCTGGCGCACGTCCGTATCGTAGAACTTGTTGACGTGGAGCGCAATCTGTGCAGTTCCTGCGTTGCTGTATGGATCAACCAACAAGTCGATACCACCAAAGAACGCGAGCAACATGCCAGCAGCAAAGTCACCAAACAACAACGTACCTGGCGTACCAGCTCCAGTAGAGTCAGCAACATTAGGCGTGAAGTACGTGGTGAATCCGTCAATGCTGTTGCCTTCCACAACGGCACGAATGTTGGCAACGGCAGCTTCGCCTTTGATGATGCTCATAGCAGAGGGAGAGCCAACGAATGCACAGCGTGACAAATCACCACCTGCAGCCAAGACATCTTTTTCTGCGTCGGTGAGGTTAATGTAAGCCAACGCACCTGTGACATCTTCACCGCCTGAAGCACCAGCAACAGCAGCAGCAAACACAGCCTTATCAATTGTCTCGTTTACACCTGCAGCAAGCTCGCGTGCAATCAAAGCATCGACAGCTGGCCCGCCTTGCAACATCAGCTGCTTAGACCACAGGGTCTTAGCCGCAACACGATTGGGCGTCAACGTCACCTGGTCCATCTCCATACCTGAATCGCTATCTGCTGCAACTTCCGTGGCACCAGTACCTGAAGCCTTAACGCTTACGCGTGGGAACTGCAGGTTAGCAGTGGCGTTGTTGATGGTGGTTACACCGATGCGCTCAGCCATGGTTGGCGTACGCAAGGCGTCAATAGCTCCTGGGACAGCAGTAGCAACAAAGCCTGATCCGTCACCTGAACCAGCTTGGAAGTCATCGGCACCACCTGCACGGAACAAAGCGTTGGCGGGAATACCGATTTGGCCAGCCATGTTCAAGCCGCGCGATTGCATTTCACGGTTAGCTTCCTGTGCCCATTCAGCCTCTGCACCTTCCAAGGCCTTTCCGACTGCAACGGCATTTACGGCACGGCTCAAGCTGAAAGACTTGTTGACGCGGTTGATTTCCTTCACTTCAGAAACTGAAGCACCACCCATTTGGGCTTGACGTGCAATCATATCTTCGTGTGCTTGGCGACGTGAAATCTTGCCGTCCAAACGCTCAACCTCGCGCTTGCAGAGATCAGCTTCTTCTTGTTCGTTGTTGGTCCAGTCGCGGTTTTCAGTTTCCGCCAAGTTGACCAACTCCTCGTAACGGTCTGCGTGCTTGGCACGAACCGCCTTCATCTCGTTGAGATTCATTGTTGTTGGGGTTGTAGTAGTTTCTTGAATTGTATCCTGGTCAGGCATTGGCGCTTCGGCTGCCTGTTCAACTTCAGGCTGTAGATCACGGGCCTGGACCGTGGCGGCTGCATAGGCGGGATACGTCACAGGTGACACATCCAACAGTTGCCGCACTTTGTCAACGCTGCGCACAGTGCGCTCCTCATTCCAGCTCTGCTCATCAATTGTGAATGCAAAGCTTGACTGGGAGATATCACCCCGCTTCACGCTCTCGTAGAAATCCTTGGCGTACTGTTGTGCTCCAAGCTTCACACGATACTTGAGGCCGCGTTCGTCTTGGCTCAATTCCAACGTGCCATTGGTGGTACGTCCCAATACAAGGTTTGGATCATGGTTGATGAGCGCACGCACGTCGTTTGTCATTACGTCGTCAAACGCGCCTGGCTTAATTACTTCACGAAAATGTCCGAGGTCCGTCTCTGAATTGAAAACAGCCGCGTAACCTTCCAAAATCATTTCCTCGCCTTCAGCGTCGCGCACCTCAATGGTGCCCATCGTCCGCTTCTCGGCGTCTTTATACTGATTGTCCTGCGTCATTGCTTGATACTTTGTCGCTATAATCACCCAGGCGATCCAAGGCGATTTGGTTGATTTGTACTGTGTGAACGTCACCGCCCTCCACAGGATTCATATTTTCTTTAGCTCGCACCTCGTTAATGCTCATCACTCCAATCTGCGTGAGCTCGCGATAGAACGTTGTCCGTGCAGCCATATCGCCACGGTACAAATCATTCATATCAAACTTGCTGTAAATGTCTGGTCGCTCAAATGACAGGATGAGCTTGCGATCAATTTCCTGTTCAATGCGCTTGGCCCATGGGCTAATCGTGTGGCGAGCAAACTGCAGGTTTTGCTGCTCGACATTGTTAAACGTTGTTTGTGATGGCAGTTGGACCAATGACGGTGGCACGCTGTAGATGCGGCATATCTCCTCGGCCTGGAATTTGCGCGTCTCAATGAACTGCGCTTCGTCAGGCGTGATTGTAATTCGCTGATATTTGAAACCAAATGGAAGCAGCTTGGTCCCAGCGTTCATTGCGCTTTGGTTCCAGCTGTTCTGAATGATGTCCATTTGTTCCTTGCGCAGCGGCTGATCACTAGCAAGCACACCAGTCATTTGTCCCTTTTGCCCAAAGTATTCCGAGCCAAAGTCTTGCGCGGCCTTGGCCAGTCCCATGTTCTCGCGGTGCAACCGGATTGGCGACATGCGGTTCATGTTGCTAATCTCCAAGATGTTCTCTTGCGTAACGGCGCCGTAATCGCGAATCACGTACAGGCGTTCCCCATCAACCTCCTTGATATCTACGTCGTAGTAATCGACTGGCACCAGGCGTTCGGGGTATCCACGGTTGTTGCGCTCAATGATGGCGTAACCGCATCCGTACATGAGAGCCGATGATACAATGCCCTCCCAAAAATCGTAAGCGTTTTGGTTTTCGTTTGGCGTTGCCGTGATCAGGCTGTAGGCTGGATGCTGGTTTGCAATCTCAACGTTGCGTCCATTGCGCACGTAGACCTCCAACCCCATGCTGCTGATTGTAGAAGCAATCTTGTAAACGCAAGCATAAACAGTGGAGATGGCCAGCGCGGTGTTCTCCGTCACATTGACGCCTGACCGCACGTAGCCGTTGATGCCTAAATCGGCTTCCAAGGTCGAGCTGTCGTACTTGCCTACGCGGTAACGGAACAACGAACGTAGGCGGTCAGTAAGTGTGGCCATGGATTAGGGTTCGAAGCTATAATATAACCAATTACACCTACAAATCAAAGATTTCAAGCATGATATCCTCGCCGCCTAAAGTATGGCAATATTCGTTCATAGCAATGATTGAGGCAATCACGCCATCTACTTTTTTATTCTCTTGGCGTTCCTTAGTCACACGCTTGTTTTCGTTGACGTCAGTGTACACCACAGCGCAGCCCATTTGCCAACGTAGGCAACGATTGCCGCCGTGGATTATTTGGCCTTTCATCGCTGCCATTTCGAACTCCTTTGTAGGGCCGTTCATTGTTGTGATGTTCTGCGCCATCGGCGCCATTGTCACGTTGTCGGCTTCCAGCTCGCTCACGATGTAGGTGCTAAATCGTGGGTCGTAGCCTATAGATCTAACATCATACTTGGCACATTGTTCAAGGATGTATTCTTTAACAATGCGGTAATCAGTCACGTTGCCTGGTGTAATTGTGATGTCGCCCTCACGCTCAAAAGCGATGTAATCAATTCCCGCGCTTAATTTCTTCGTGTGCGCTTTTTCTGAATTGACAAACTGATGCACCAGGAGATAAAAACAACCGTGCTCATCGTCGCGGAAAAGAAGGGCGAACGCAGTAAGGTCCTGTGTAGAAGCCAAGTCCAATCCGCCATAACAAGGCAAGTAAGAAAGTCGCTCATAGGGTATAGGGTTTTGGCCTTTCATCCAAATGTCGTCAGGAATCCAAGCCGTTTCTGCACTGGTCCAAATGTTCAAATGCAAGCGTAGAAATGAGTTGACCATGGATGGATTGGCCTTGGCGTTTTGTACCGCCTGGTCAAAATAGCTCTTGTGGCAGATCGTGCCGTAACCAGGGTTAGCCTTCTTCCATGTTTCCTCCTCCGTCCAATCGTCGTTAATGTCAGCAGCGTACAGCACAGGCAAGAAGGTTGAGTCATCAATTACACCGTCCCTCACCTTCTCAGCATATTCGTGTACCTCGTAACAAATGGAAGCACGGTCGTGGCCAGCTGTAGTCAGCGCCATGATTAGTGGCTGACGGCGTGCGCCCGTTGAGGTTGTTAGCACGTCCCACAAATCGCGGTTGGGCTGCGTGTGCAATTCGTCAAAGATTACAGCATGACAGTTTAAACCGTGCTTGGTGTATGCCTCAGCGCTAATGCTTTTGTACCAGCTGCTTTTGTAGTGAACAACGTTGCGCAGCACGCGTGCCCTAGCCCGCAGGTGCTCGTTGTTGTTGATCATCTCCTGGGCTATATTAAAGACGATATTCGCTTGGCCACGATCTCCAGCAGCGCTGATAACTTCGGCGCCAGGCTCCCCATCAGCGAAAAGCATATAGAGAGCAATAGCAGCAGAAAGATTAGACTTGCCGTTTTTACGAGGTATCTCAACGTAGCATGTGCGATACTTCCTATTTCCGTCTTTGTCTTTCCACCCAAATAGCGGTCGTATGATATCGTCTTTCTGCCAAGGTTCAAGGAAAAAAGGCGTACCACCCAATTCCCCTTTGACGTGCGTGCAGAACTTCTCGATGAATTCCACTGCCCGCGTCGCCGCCTTTTCATCAAACCAGTATTCAGCTGAAGTATCCGGCATTCTCGTCCTCTACCAATTTTTGACTTGTAGGATAGGCTCGATTTAAAGCCGTAACGATTGCGGTTTTTCGTTGTCTGTTATCTCTGAGCTGCTGCCATTCTGGGCGTTGTTTGTTGTGTCCACTTGGCGCAGTATAGCACGTTCCATTTTTGTTGATGTATGCCTGAAGATTGTCCTCTTCTATTTCAATACATGCTAATGTCTTCATCAATGACTTCAACTCACTTGTTACTTCTCCACGCATCATGTACTCATTGAGAAGTTCCAAATAACGTGCCTGTTGAGCACGTGCCATATCGTTGCTTTCGTCCTGCTTTGTATATTCCATGTTTCTTCAATTTATCGCTTATTGCGTTGTAATCAGCCCAGTTCTCGACCTTGCGATCTCGTATCTTCGTTGCAAGCCCAAAGGAGATGCCATTTACGTCAGCAAGATGTTTCGGGTTTGCGTATATCCTATTTTCAAAATAGAGCTGACGATCTAGGTAGTATAGATTGTATTCATTTAGCCCACGCTTTAACCATCTCTTAATCGTTGATTCGTTTAGGCCAAAGTATCGTGCGCAATCAGCAATTGACTCAAATTCCTTACCCATCCATATTGTTTTCTTAGGATGAGGTTTGCCGACACCAACTACTTGTCGCTGATTAATGCAGTACGGTGAACCCAAACGCTGTTTAACCAAACGCTCCTCAATCATTCTTGCCTCTTCTACGGTGTTGGTGTGTACGTGCAATTGAGCCACGCAGCCATATTTATCGTAGAGTTTTTGTTGTTCCTCACTGGCTTTTTTTGATTTACGTTTAAGTCTGGATCGACGAGTCAACAACCTCTTTCGCATTTCTGTTGCGCTGCCGATATAGTAGTGCAGACCAAAATACAGGATGTATACACCTGGGTCATTGGTTATGCGATTATCCAAGTCCATCAAAAAAAAGGTTTTCATGTGCCACAGTACGTCTGGGAT
>Ga0070746_10001285_pt1 | contig 15104 bp, 24 predicted proteins | sample VirMetDEL_Mar_21_FD_77016 | JGI IMG/M metagenome (GOLD analysis project Ga0070746, IMG submission 77016) | Aqueous microbial communities from the Delaware River and Bay under freshwater to marine salinity gradient to study organic matter... | ecosystem: Environmental > Aquatic > Marine >... | reverse complement strand
TTATGTGGTAAGTGTTGACTCAGGTGCTGGCACAGTAGAAATGAGTAAACCAGCAGTTCAAACAACATCATTTACTCACACCACAGATGGTATAATACTAGATGCAGGCTTAGTTGACACTACCACAGGTTTAGTTATTAAATTATTAAGTAATTTAAGAGCAATTGGTAGTGGTAGTGATAGTAATTTATTCTTTAGATCAATTAGGAACCACCCATTTGGATATCCGGCAACTGGACCAGTACCAACAGACTTTGACATAATCACCACAGGCACAGCCAGTGATTACTCAATGTCATTGAGTGCCTTTATGTTAGGACAAACACCCATAACAAATGATACAACAGTGTTAAACGCACCACTGGGTATAACAATAGGTGAAAACACTCAACTTACCAACAGAGGTGAGAATGATGGCTTTAGTTCCTTTGGCATGAATATGATGTGGGATGGTTTAACTTCATACTCAAGAAATATACAACCACAGGTGCTGTTTAAAAGTTATAAAGACAACACTGAGCAAAGTTCACCAACATTTAACTCAAGCGGTGCACCAAGATTGTTCTTCTCTAGTGCAAACGGTAATGCAGATGCTAATGCTTTTGACGCATATCCAAGAACAAACCAAGAACTAGGTAGATTATCATTCTGGGGTAGTACAGGTGAGCAGTTAAACCCAAGTTCATATAATGTTCCAGCGTTTATGAGCGTAGGTGCCGCGGATGATTGGGATACTTGGAATAGTGGCACAGCAGGTAATACAAATGTGTATATGGGAGCCACATCAGATGGATTAAACCCAGACACATATCTTTCATACAAGTCAGGTGAATTATTCCTAGGTGGTGGTAACAACAAACCAGTTACCTTTGCACCAGCATACAATGGTAGTGCAACAAGCCCACAAAATGCATACGCTGTATCACCAACTAAGTGGGCTGAAGCAAATTATGCAGATACAGGGACTACAGCAGGTGCTAAATTCAGTGTAACAAACGGTGGTAGTGCAGGAGCAGGCACAGTAGGTGATATGCAATTATCACTTAACAGACTTGATAATACTGAAAGTACACCACATGACCTAGCTACTATATTCTCTGGTAGTGTAATTAGTCAGCCCTCAGATTGGATATGTATAAGATTTACAAGCGCCGGAACAGGCGGTTCATTTAACAATCAAGTATTAACTATGAGTGCAAGTGGCACAATCACAGTAAGTGGCACAGGTAATGAAAGTGCATTAGGTGGTAATCAATATGGTTTAACTTATCTAGGATTTGATGTTGGTGGCGGTGCTTATCTATTAAGAGATACTAACATTTCAGGTATCATAACATATTCAAGCCTAGGCGGTACATCACCTAATGCATCTATTACACAAACAACACCAAGCACAATGTCTGTGATAGTAAGTTCAGGTGTTACCGCTAAAGAATGGAAGTTCAACTTAGAAGAACAATCAGATGACTTATTACTACAAAGTGATAGTACAACTGTTATGCACTTTACAGATCAGCGTGTGTTTATAGATGAAGTATTTAGATTACATAACTTAACTACTACAGAAATTAATGCATTGCCAAGTCCGCAATCAGGTGATACAGTATACAATACTACACTTAATCAAATATGTTTCTACAATGGAACAGCCTGGCAGAAAGTAACTTCTGCAACAATGTAAGGAATAGCAATGGAAGATATATTTACACAAGAACAAAAAGACTTTTTTGCATCACTCAATAATCTAGACAAATCAATAACAGCAATGAAATTCATTAGCGAAAATCCTGATTGCAGTATAGAAGTAGTAGCACAAGCAGTAGAAATACAACACGGAGAATAACAATGGCTAAGCATATGAAAGCAAAGAAGAAAAAGAAAAAAGGTTCTAAAAGAGGTTAACCCATGCCAGTAATGAAAGCAAAAAGCGGTGGATACAAGTGGGGTAAAACAGGTAAAGTGTTTAAGACCCGCAAAGAAGCCGAGGCATATGGCAAAAGAAAATCATCCAAAAGAGGTTAATTGGTTAGAATATTACAAAGGTATACGATCAGTATGCCCGTGGAGTTATAGGAGTTACATAATGGGCGGTATTATTACTATACCTTATACAAGTAGTAACTTTGATACTTTCGCAACAGTGTTTAAGAACTGTAAAAGTGAAGACGGCATACAAACAGATTGTTTTGTTTATGTTTGTAGAGATAAGTCACCAGAGTGGCTTGAAGCAAAGGTAAAGGAATGCCAGAGTGTAGACAAATGGAATGATTCCGAGTGGTTATACAGCACACCGGATGATGATGACGAAGGTAACGCAACGCCTGTTCCTGTGATAATACAGCAACGAAAAGCACAATTAGCACAATTAAGAGAACAAGTTGGATACAATGAAACCAGTGAGAGCGAAAGTAACTAAAATGCCAAGAACAACAACACAAGAGCTCAGTAACAAGATTGAGCAACTCGAAATAAGCAATGATCTACAACACGGACACTTGTCAGATAGAGTAGACGACTTAAAGGAATCTGTTAAAGATAACAGAGAATACTTTACTAAAGCACTCGAGAGCCTAGACAAAAAAGTATGGGCTCTTGTTTTGTTAACTGTGACAACATTGTTAACCACAATAACCACTATGATGGTGGGTTAGACGCAATATAAGCGTGTCTAAGCAACTTTGCGTGTAACCTGAAGTAATTACACCAAATTGAATAAAAAAACAAATTTAAACCATCGTTTAGCAAAGTTCTTTGCTAGAGCAACTTACATAAATGGATGCTTAGAATATAGACCAGACAAGTTCTCTAACTACATACAAATCAAATCCCTTCCTAAAAAATACTTTAAATCAACTTCTACATTTCTACATCGCTTTGTTTATGCTGTATGGAATGACACTTTCTTAAAAAGTACTGATGTTATCATGCACACATGTGATAACAGGATATGCATAAACCCTACGCATTTAAAGTTAGGTACTATACAAAGCAACAATGCAGACAGAACAAGAAAGCAACGCAAACGCACTAGATAAATAACTCTATAGGTTACCAACCAAACCAAACCAACCAAACACCCCATTAGGCTGTTTTAGCCGTCTTTCTGCCCTATATTTATTAAAAGTCATAAATAAAAGTATACAAAGCAACAAAGCAATGTATTAATAGGAGAACAAAATGATAGAACAACAAATAGTAGAACAACTAGAAATAATCGGAAATGCAGTAAGTAACTTAGAAGATAGTGGATACGCAAAACAAATATGCCTCGATGTTGAGACATATAACTTAATAAGCATTATTGGAAGTAACATAACTGATCAACTAACTAGAATAGCAGATGCTCTAGAGCAAGTTGAAGATACAAGCATAGAAGACTATGAACTTATGCAAAGAAATATAGTAGACTTAACAAAGGAGGAGGCGTAAGCCTTCTCTTATATTTAGGAGAAAACAAAATGGCAAAAGCAAGAAAGAAAGCAACCCATCCGCCTAGAACAAAGGATTGGAAAAACAAACCTCTACAACCTCAACCTAAATCATTAGAAGATATCATAGTAAACAGTGATACTGCTAATTTAATTGCTATGAAAACAGTTATAGACACTGAATTAGCAAGGAGGCAGTCATGAGTAGGAAACATAAAATATGTCCTAACACAGGCAATAAAATAACACACTTCCAACACAAATGGGGGATTCACGCAGTAGAATTAGCAAATGAAGAAATGGTAAAGCCAGAAGCACTTCATATGAGAATTAAATTGTTTGGGTCACCATTCCAGCGTATGCCTATACCCAGTATACCAGAAATAATGTATGGCAAAACAAAATTCCAGTTAGCAGAAGAAACAAACATACACCCTGGATCATTGATGCATAGATTGATTAACACTGGTGATGCATATTATGAAAGTAACTATCAACACACAGCAGGTATGAACTTTGGTGGTGATGATTGGCGTGATCGCAAAGCCGCTGTTAAACCACAAGGATGGTTAAGTCCTAGACATCCAGCGTATACCACATGGAGAGTAACTGTGATCAAATATGTGCTTGAAGGTGATACCATAGGGGTAGCAGTAGAAAAAATGTTAAATGGTGGAGAAATTAGTGATGGCAAGTAAATTAGATTACATTAGACACCCATCAGCAGAGATACAAGGTAACACAATGTTTATACATTATGATATAAAGCCTAATAATGATTATCTTATTATGCATGATGAAGATATCGCATACATACACCATTGGATAACTAGATTCATAGTAGATGTAACAGCAAAACAATTCTTAGCACCAGACTTATACAATGCTGGTAGAGAACAAACAAAGGAATTAGGTAGCAGTAACTACAACGGTGAAATAAACAGCATACTAAGTTATGCAAGTGGCATAGTGGGTAATAGATTGCGTAATCCTTCACAAGACTACACTAAAGCACAACTAATTCCTATAGAAAAGTTGTTTAACATGATATGTCATGCTTATGATACAGTGTTTACTAGACAAGACTTGGGCTATGATTTAAAAACAGGCATAGACAATGACAAGCCTTATAGAATTAAATTTGAATTACTGAAATAAAAAAACCTCACTAGAGTTGGCGCTGTAGTGAGGTTAAAAGTTATACTGTTTGAGGCCACTCTAACAGTACTAACAGGGGGAGTAAGTTGAATGGCAAAAAACAACTTACTCTGTAGTAGAATGTGGCACATTGCGAGACAATGTAAAGCATATTAGGAAATATTTCTACTACAATAATATTTATCACAGATGGCAAATAAAGGTTGACTTAAATGGTGAACAGTTGTATAATAACTGTGTGGTAAGATACAAATAGTGTGTGGTAACTAAATGTGCATATATAAGAACATAGTTCTATATGTGTAAGATATAATATAGGTTAATTAGATGTTTAACCAAAAGGTTCAAGAAAACAAATCTATTAGGAGTAGATTAAAATGAAACAATTAAAAATATATACAGTAGAACAAATTGTAGAGCATATGGAAAAAGTATGCCCTATCAGTAAATACAGCAGTAGTTCATATGAGAGCATTGCTAAAAAATACATAGACATATCTGTGAGTGAATTACTTAGAGGATATACTAACAGTGATAATCCAGATAGAATAGACTTTAGAATATCAACACTCAATGAAAACATACTGAACAGATACAATAGAAATCAATATTGGTTACCAGTGTTAAAAGATAACTTCCCTTTCTTCACTACAATACAGAGAGGGTGGAAGAATTCAGGTGTATCAGTTATAAGTGCAGTAAATCCAGTGTTCCATAAATTTGCTTGTCTAGGCTATTACTATGAAACAGATTATGGTGAGTTATTAACACAATTACATCCAGTTAAGGAAACAAACACTATAACAACACCCATAGATGTCAAGAACTTAGAGTTGTTCATAGACAACACACTAGAAGACATAGGTAACCCTAAATTAAGTGCTGGTATAGACTCATTGATTAAACAAGTGTATCAAGCCAAAAGCATACTGGATGTTGCCAAACAAAACAACAACACACTGCCGCAGAATTACACTGTCAAAGACACTGGCAGAACATACATGAATGGCATCAACTTACAAAGTTGTAATAGCAGAGTGCGAGAAGCCGCATTAGGTAACTGTTACAAGTATGACTTACGCACAAGTATGTTTGCTCATATGTTAGGTAAAATAACCAACAAGTTCCCAGAGTTCAATGTTAAAGGCAGTTATATTAATGAATATGCCACTAACAAGAATCACATAAGAACTAGATTAGCCAAAGAATGCATAACAGAAACAAAAGGTGATCCAGACTTCAAAGTTAAGTTAATAAAGAAAACATTAGCCGCTATAGGATTTGGTGCAACAGTGAGCAATCCCAGAGGTGCTATACAACAAAGCATATGGCATGAAGGTGATAGAAACAGATTACTCAATCACGAATGGATGAAAGGCTTACTCAAAGAAGTAGACTTATACAGAGAAATAATGCGTATGAGTTATCCCAAAGCCAAGAAAGAATTTGGAGACGCACTCAAAAAGAATGGGCGTAGTAGTCTCAGCAAGTGGTGTTCCTTTGAATATCAACTCACAGAAAGCAGTATTATGCATTATGTTAGTAATCAACTAGGAGAAGACAACATACTGTTACAAGTACATGATGCACTATACATAAACAGCAAAGTGGAATTAGTAGATATGAATCACTGGGCACACCGTGTAGCACCAGGTATGAACTTTGAGTATGAACACATAACAACTATAAGAGCAAACAAAAGAGCAAGTAGAATTGCATTAAGTGGAGAAGTTGCACACAAACAACGCATACAACAAGAAGAACTAAAAGCATACGAGGCTATACAGTGATTACCAAAAGAACAGAACACAACGAACATCCTGTGCGTATTAATTATGACCACAAAAACGCACATGGTCAACCTGCATTATACTGTGTAAAATGCAACAAATGGATACAGTGGTTATCCAAAAAAGATATTAACATACTAGGAGAAATAAAATGATTAATAACGACAAAATAACAATGAACAAACACTATATCATGATAGAATTAAATGAGGACATGGAACTAAATCTAGAACATGTTTCTAATTTAGAAGATATTGGTATTCAGAACGGAATATTACACATAGACCATGGCGTATACAATGTTAGGTTTGAGTCAGTGTACAGAGAACCTTGTCAAGAAGAACCGCGTGAAATAACATCAATTGAAATTGAACATAGAAATAGTGACTTATCCGCTGAAGCCATACTTGATAAGATTAGAGGCACTGAAGCACCTTTAGCTGAAGTTAATATGTCATTGGTTGATCAATTGAAAAGAAATAAAGCTGCAAGATTTGCAGAAAGGGTACCACAGCCACAAGAACTAAAAATGAGAGATTTCTTAAGCAAGAATAAAGATTTCTAATTAAAAAGGTTGACATCACTTGAATTGATGTTATAATACTTGTATGGTGTTGCTTAACGCAGCACCTGTTAGTTAAAAAACATTACTGACATTATGTTCCTTTATTAACTAACTAACCCTAGGTAAGAGACCTCGTCTATCCAACTTACTTAGGGTTTCTTTTGACTACTATATAAGTAGTAGCATGATAGATTTAACACTCACACAAAGAAAAAAGTTACAAGACCCTAGACTTAACAAAGATCACTTAATCCCTTTCTTCCAGAAGTGGATAGATGTTCCTGCAGAGCAAAGACCACCACACATCACTGACATGTTAAAGAGATTCGCTGAGTTAACTGCCAAAGACCAAGCAAAGTTCTATGTTAATCCGCTCACAGATGAAATAATAGTGTTAGACTATAGAGATTCATACAAAACATACATTAAAAGCCCAGTTGATGGTTGGAAAGCATCAAAATATTACAGTTAGGATAAATAATACAGTAAATACGCACACACTGGCGATAACAGTGATTATACAGGAATAACAATGACTGAAGACCATAACTCCGATCAAAGTTCAAGGGATATAGAACAAAAAGAAATATACATTGATTGTCCCGATGCTGAACGAGAAGCATACAAAGAACAACCACAACGCAAATACGAGGACAAAATTGTCCGCGGTATAGCCATTGGCAGGGGTAAAAACCGTCAGATCATTGATATAGAACAAGTTAGACGACTAGCAATGTTGCATTGTTCATACCGCGATATGGCTATGTTCTTTGGCTGTGCTGAGAATACATTTATTAACAATTTTCGTTATGAAGTAGAACGAGCCAGAGAAGTAACCAAACACAGATTAATGGAGGCTATGCTTGAGAACGCAATACAAAAGCATAACCCTGCAATACAGATTTTCCTCGCAAAAAATTGGCTAAACATGGTTAATGACCCAGTACCGCAAGAAGGTAATACTCCGCTACCATGGATAGAAGAATAAAGAAGAGTAACAGTACAACTATATAGTTCTCCTAAGATTATGTTGTCAAAACCGTGCTGTTGCTCTTCCCCTTATAGAGATATGTAGATGAAATTAACACCACCACAAAAAGAAATCATAAACCATCCTGCCCGTTTCAAGGTAGTAGTCAGTGGTAGACGATTTGGTAAAACATACGCATCAATAGCCTCTCTGGCCAAACACGCAAGTCAACCAAATACTAAAGTAATGTATGTAGCACCATCATATAGAATGGCTAAACAAATTGTGTGGGAAGACTTAAAGAGTATGTTGCGTGAAAAGAACTGGATAAAGAAGATCAATGAATCAGAACTAACCATAACACTGGTTAACAGTAGTATCATTATGTTGCGTAGTGTAGACAATCCAGACTCAATTCGTGGACTAGGTTTAGATCACATAGTAATAGATGAAGCCGCAGATGTATCACAATTAGGTGAAGTGTGGAATGCAGTGTTAAGACCAACACTATCAGATAGACAAGGCACAGCACTTATTATTAGTTCACCAAAAGGCAGAGGTTCTCTATACGACTTATATCAAAATGAAAAGCGTTTGCCAGATTGGAAGAGTTGGCAATACACAACCATTGAAGGTGGTAATGTAAGTGCTGAAGAAATAGAAGCCGCTAAACGAGACATGGATGAGAAATCTTTTTTGCAGGAATACTTAGCACAATGGGTAGACTACTCCGGTCTTATATACTATGCATTTGGTGAACACAACATTGTCAAACGAGATAATTTACTTGATCCAGGCACTATGTTACATGTGGGAGTTGACTTCAACTTTAGTCCTTTATGTGCTGTTATAGGTGTGTTAACTACAACAGGCTTACACATATTTGATGAAATAACTCTACATGGATCAGACACACAAGAACTGTGTGCAGAAATACAACGCAAATACAACAATAGAAGAACAATAGCATATCCAGATGCAAGTGGAGCCCAGCGTCGTAGCAGTGCAGTAGGAGGCATCACAGATCACATTATACTATCAAATGCCGGATTCCAACTTAAAGTAGGCTCTGTTAACCCTGCTGTAAAGGATAGAATAGCATCAGTGAATTCAGTGTTAAAGAAAGACAATATGCGGTTGACAATTGATCCAAAGTGTGTTAAAGTAATTGAAGGATTACAAAAACACACTTACCTTGAAGGCACTAGACAACCAGATAAACATTCAGGCTTGGATCACCATATGGACTGTTTAGGTTACATGGTAAATCACTTGTTCCCTATAAACACTAAACCATTAACTAATCACACGCCAGTAGGTCGTCGAATACAAAGAACAATATAAAGGAGAAAGATATGAAAATACCAGAACAATGGAAAGCAGAAAGCACTCACAAAACAAACCCACTAAATACAATGGCACTGATAGGTGTATCGTTTCTGTGGGCACACTTCTTAGATCTAATATCATTATGGTGGATGCCATTAACAGTGTTAACACTGATAGCCGCATATGGATCTGAAATTAACAAGAGGGATTCATAATGAGTACTAGAAAAACATTTGAAAAGTTAAGTGAAAAGAAAGCACATAACAAAGAAACACATCCAGAGAAAGGCACTAAGCGTTATGCACAAAATGAAAAGATCATTAACAACAATAGTGCTTTAAAGAAAGCCAGGGATATAGCACAAGGTATACAAAAGCCTGATAGTGCATATGGTGATACCAGTCACGGTAAAGGTTCAGCAATGCGTGGTAGTATGGCAGATTACAAAGCAGGCTACGATCAAATTAAATGGACTAAACAAGAACATAAAGAAAAGCCAAAGTTCAAAGTACGGGTAAATGGTGTGTTACAATACCCAGAGGATGACAATGACTAATCAATGGCATGGAGGAAAAGGCTCTGCACCACGCAAAAACAATGATCAAAAGACTTATGAGGATAATTGGGAAAAGATATTTGGCAAAAAGAAGAAACAACCAGAAGACCCAGAATATGATCCTGCAGACACCGAATGGGAAGACTTAGCAGATGACTAAGTTCACTTACCGTCCTCTACCCAAAGGTGTAACTGTGGGTAACAGCACTATACAAGGTATAGGCTTGTTTAGCACAGATGTGTTTGCTCCTAATACTATACTAGGTATAAGTCATCACATAGTAGACTATGAGATTATTAGAACACCACTAGGTGGCTTTCTTAATCACTCAAACAAACCTAACTGTGAACTAGTAGAGAATGGTAATCAATACATACTGAGAACACTGAGAAACATACTTCCCAAAGAAGAACTAACAGTAAAGTATAGTCTAGAACAATGATAACATCAACATATAGAATATACTGGTATCCAACCGGTGAAACAGAACTTGCACACAAAGAATATACATGGCGTAACCCAACCAGAGAGTTGTCAGAACAGTATGCAGAGTACTATGCTGGTAAAGTAGGCGGAGCAGGGTTTGAACTAATCCGTGAAGTAAAGAAGAAATGAAAACAATTAAAACACTGCAAGACTTGAACAGAGAAGACGGTATTACAACATTCACAGAAGAACTAGGACAACATCCAGGTAGAGATTTGTTTCTCAAATTTATTAAAGCCTACCAAGATCTAGATGATATGAGCAAAGCACAACACAAATTAGCCAACAGTCAACTATATATTGACTACTGTGATGCACAAAAGTATGGTATACAAGTGTATAACTACCGATCTAATGGTGGTTTAGACCCACTAGCACCTTAAAGTGTGACGAAATTATCTATTATAGGTAAATACTCTATGTTAACAATTCACCTGCGACCGGCAAAGCAGGCGCTTATTCACTATATAGGAATATTATATGGCCGCACCCTTTAATTATTACGATTATATCACAGGTTCCCATGAACTATACCAAAGATACGCAGACGATTGGAAATTGGCTGTTCGTTCATACTGGGGCGGTGTAGAATACAGAGATGCACAATACTTAAGATCATATGCAATTGATCAAAGCACAGCAAGTGATACAATCAAAACATACGATGAGAAAGATGGTGTAGTTACAGGTAGTTATACTACAGAAGTAGTTCGTCCAGTAAGTACACAACAAGAAGCAGACACAGGCAGTTCAAGTTATGTTGGTTCTTTCTACAATGAGAAAGTAAACAATGTACCAGTATTACCATATACTAGACTGTATGTAAGCGAATACAACGCAATATTATTTAGATCACCTCCAGTTAGAAACCTTCCTGAAGAAGCAGACATAAAAGACTTTATGCGTAATTGCGACGGAGAAGGCAACAGTCTAAATGAATTTATGAGTATGGTAGACACATACTCAACTGTTTATGGTGTTGTATGGGTAAGTTGTTTGAAGTTGGCAGGTGCTGATTATCCTAGATGGAGAATGCACTCACCACTAGATGTACTTAATTGGAAGTATGGATATGATGGTAACGGCGATTTACAATTAAAGAGCATAGTTATTAGAATATCAGAAGATCCAAGTGTACAAATACTACAACATATAACAGCAGACACAATTGAAACAATCTTTATGCCATTAGGAGAAGATGACATTGATGTGCCAGAAGGTGCAGAATATATCTTTGACGAAGACAGCGAAGATGACGAAAACAAAGGATTCTACAGAACAATTCAAGCAAATCCGCTTGGATATCCTCCTGTAAGTCCCATATATCAAAGCACGAAGATCTACAATGGGATAGGTCATACGCCAGTCTTTGATATCGCACAGATCCAGCGTTCCATATATGGAGATTACGGGGAAATATACAGTAGCATATCGTACGGTGCTCATCCTGTAACAGTTGTAGATCAAACCACATTAACACAAAATGACTTTAATGTGGGTGCTGAGCCTGGTGCTGTAATTCAAGTACAGAACAGTCTCAATGGGCAACCTAATTACACCTTTGAGTTCAAGTCACCACCTCTAGACAGTATACAAGAGTTGCGTGAACTTATAGATCAAAAGATCAGTAAGATGAACGAGATAGCAATGATCAGATCAGAGGATATGGTCAAAGCATCAAACAGTGGTGCACAAATAGAGCAATATGACTCAAAGTTAGAAGCAATGATCCGCAAGAAAGCAGTGTCATTGGAAAACGCAGAAGCCACTATATTATGGCCTATGTGGTTTGATTGGCAAGGAATTAACATGCCAGAAGACCTAACTGTGTCATACAACAGATTATATAACCGTAAAGGTTTAGAAAACGAATTAGCAGAGCTAGACAAGTTATTACTCACATACGAAAGATTTGAGAAAGTGTTTAGCATAGACAACTATGAAGATGAACCACAAGAGTTCGCCACAGAAGAAGAAGCAGAAGCAATGGCACGAGCATTAGGCGGATCAGGAACGCATAGTCATACAGATGAGGACGGCATAACTATATACATGCCATTCCAGACTCATGAAGAATACGAATTAAGAGTAGCAATGGCTAAGTCAGAAGATGCTGACTTTGGACCAGGGCTCAAACACAAGATACAAGAGCGTTTAACACAATTGGTTGAAGGCTCTTATACGAACAATAGTCTTTAAAAAGACAAGTTGTACAGGTAGGAGTACCATAAGTAGGTGCCCTTAATAAAATTACGCTCACTCAAGCGATAACTAGGAGATAGAAAATGGAAGCAGATTCCACAAATACAGTTGAACATACTGAACAAAGTGTTCCGGTAACAGATTCCGCAAATAGCGTCGACAATATGGAAACGGTTAAATCTGAGAAAAATACAACGCCAAGCGTTGAACAAAGAGATGGTAAGTTATATGTTGATGGAACTCGTGTGTATACTCGAGATGATGTTAACAAAATAGGTGCTAATGCTAAAAGAGAAGTTGAGTCTAGATTAATTCAAGACTTAAATGTTGATAGCATTGACAGTGTTAAAGGTGTAGTTAAAGCACTTCAAGAAAGTAGCCCAAGCGAAGAAGGCGCATCACTAAATGTTGAATCGTTAAGAGATGCAGTCAAGAAGCGTGAAGCAACTGTAGAAGAACTTAAACAACAAGTTAACAGCCTTAAAACAGACTTATTATTAAAGGACCATATGGGTCAACTTAACAGTGCTATGCCAGGTAACTGGACAGCAGAACAGAAGTCAGCAGTAGTCAAATTGATGAAAGCAGACAATATGTTAGCAGTAGAAGGTGATACATTCGCAATTAGAGCAGGTGAGAGTTATCTTACCACTGATGGTGAAACACCAGACTACAAGAGTGCTGTAGAATTAGTTGGTAAATCATTAGGTCTTAACTTTGGCAAAGCAGGTGTTGAAGTGCCATTAGGTGAAACAAGTAGTGTGAAAGCAGATAAGACATCAGTCAAACCTGCAGATCAACAGCGTGTTAAATCCGATCCGGCATACAGAGCAGCGTATTTAGACTTACGCTTAAATCGTAGAGGAGGAGTTAATGCTTCAGAGATCACAGATAATATGATCAAAACAAGAATTAGCGAAATCTCTAAAAAGAAAATTGCTTAATCAAAGTATTAAGTAAACATAATAAATTGTCAATTATAGGAGACAAATATGACAACTTCAACAAATGTTGCACAGTTATATACTGACCTAGTTGCAGATCTAGTACCATTCTTCATGAATTCTACTCTGCTTCCTAACAGTGAACTAGTACGCAACTCAATCAATATGGTTGGTGAAAGTGGTGGCGTCGCAAGATTCCCAGTAACTAACGCATACACAAATGCATCAGATGTAGCAGAAGGCGCTGCAATCGGATCAGCATCAGACTTAATCCCAACAGCAGCAAGTATTACTTTGCAGAAGCGTGGTGTAGGTTCTGATGTAACTTTAGAAGCATTAAGTGACGGCGGATACGACTTAGTATATCGTTCAACACTACAAAGAATCGGTGGTGGCTTAGCACAAGCAACAGACATCGCAGGTTTCTTAACAGCTGCTACAGCCTTTACAGCAGAAGTAGGAACAGCATCAGCTCTAGACACTTCAACTAACAATGTAATCATGTCACCAGACGCATTAGGTTACGCAGTTAAAGATGAAGGTCCTATGGTAGAAACATGGTATGATGTAAACACTCAGACTCACCAGTTCAGAGGTTCAATCAGAGACGGTTATGTTGCTATTAGACCTAACTTCGGTGTTAAAATGACTGGCTTAAACGCAGTTGGTACACCATTTGGAACAGGCGGAACCGATATCGGTTTTGATATCTCAAGCGTTGCTTTAGGTACTAGTACATTAAGAGTACAAAATGCTCCAACATTAGATAACGGTAACTACATTGCAGTAATCGACCCAGCGGCAGAATATGCTATCAATGAGCAGGTTGCTCTAGCAGGTGGATCGGCAGCAGTTGGTTCTTTATCTGATATCGGTAACAAAGCATTCTACGACGGACTAGTTGGTCAAGCAGTAGGCTGTGCTTTCTTTAGAAGCAACAACTTACCATCAGCAGACTTAACTTAATTTAGGATAATATTATGGCATTCGTAACAGACGGCGCAGGAAGTGTAACATCATACGCAGAATTCACTGATGTGTTACAGAAAGATCAACGATTATTAGAAGCAAATGTGCTCAAAGTTCCAGCAGAAAGCGGGTTCATTGATGTCACTGACTTCGTAGAAGACATGCTAACTAAAAGTACTGATCGCATAAACACTAAATTTAAGGCAAGTAGTTGGTACCAAGGATATTTGAATTATACAGGTCAATCAGTGTCGAATCCGGCACTGATGCCTGACTTTAATCCTAACTATATTCTTAGTAGACAACAAGACTTCACAGATTTATGTGTGTTCTATGCATTATATTATTATATACTACCACTAGTTGCAGACTTCTCCGGAGCGGAAGAAGACTCAGCAGAGGTACAAAAAATAAAATACTATGAAGACAAGTTCCAAGGTTTGTTTAACGAACTTATAGCACTTGCGGATTGGTATGATGCAGATGGCGATGGCACAATCGAAGATTCCGAGAAAGTCTGGACTAATCAGACTGTAAGGCGTAGCAGGCGTAGATCAACAGTAGTGAGAGTTAACTAATGTCAATTAGAACTCTCATACTACAACAACTGGCAAACACACTAGCAAACGGTGGCGTTACTTCAACTGATTATTCATTAGAAGCAAACGAACTACCATGGAATGCTAGTGGTGAGCCATTGTATGTT
>Ga0070746_10001279_pt1 | contig 15141 bp, 21 predicted proteins | sample VirMetDEL_Mar_21_FD_77016 | JGI IMG/M metagenome (GOLD analysis project Ga0070746, IMG submission 77016) | Aqueous microbial communities from the Delaware River and Bay under freshwater to marine salinity gradient to study organic matter... | ecosystem: Environmental > Aquatic > Marine >... | reverse complement strand
ACCATCTACAACTACACAATTTGATGGCATAAATGTTACGTTAACTAACACTGCATCAAGCACAGAAACAGGAGGCGGTTTTCAGTGTACAATTGGACCCGTAAATGATAGAGGTTAATTATGTCAGGAATTTCAAAATACACATACACAACATTAAAAACTGCAATTCAAGATTACACTGAAGTAAGTTCAGATGTTCTAACTACGACGATTTTAGATGGAATTATTATGGCTGCTGAAATGAGAATTAATCAAGAACTTCCAATGGACGCCGATAGATTTGTTCAAGAAGGAACTTTAGTTGCAGATGATAATACTATTAATGCGCCAGCAGGAACTTTGTTTATAAGAGGTATTGAAGTTTTTAATTCTACAGCTAACACACAAGGAAAAGGAACTTGGTTAGAGAAAAAAGATCAAACGTATTTATCAGAATACACAGACAGATTAACAGGGACAGAAGGAGATCGAACAGCACAAGATGTTACAGGATTTCCTAAGTATTATGCCATGTTTGGTGGAGCAACAAGTAATACCACAACTACTTCAGGAGGTATGTATCTAGCACCTACGCCAGATGCAAACTATCTGTTTAGAGTATATTATAATAAATATCCTACAGGATTAGGTTCTGGGTCAGACGGAACAGCAGAGACTTATTTAAGCACATATTTTCCTCAAGGGCTTTTATATGCATGTTTAGTAGAGGCATATTCTTTTTTAAAAGGTCCAACTGATATGTTGACATATTATGAAAATAGATATAAAAATGCAATACAACAGTTCGCGGGAATGCAACTGGGTAGACGAAGACGAGACGATTATACTGACGGAACAGTTAGAATACAAGTTAAGTCACCGTCTCCATAAATGAGGAGAAAAAATTATGGCAATAACATCGGCAATATGTAACAGTTTTAAAAACGAACTTATGACTGCAACACATAACTTTACGGCGTCTACAGGAAACACTTTTAAAATTGCATTGTACACAAGTTCTGCAACTCTAAGTGCGTCTACTACGGCTTATAGTTCATCAAACGAAATAACTAATGCTTCTGGATCTGCATACACGGCAGGTGGAAAAGCATTAACAAACATTACTCCATCTTTAGATGGTTCAACAGCTTGTGCTGATTTTGATGACGTTAGTTTTACGTCAGCTTCATTCACAGCTAACGGATGTTTAATTTATAACGACACTGCAACAGGTGATCCTGCAGTTTGCGCAGTAGCATTTGGTGGAGATAAAACAGTTTCAAGCGGAACTTTTACAATTCAGTTCCCTGCTAAAGCAGCAACAACAGCTATAGTTAGAATAGCATAAGGAGGTAAATCCTTATGGCATCTATCTGGGGTGGTGATAGTCCTTCAGTAGCCTGGGGAGAAAATTCCTGGCAATCAAATACTGTTGCAATTTCTTTAACAGCACCGTCTGCATCGACAACTTCAGTTGGTTCTTTAACAGCTTTTAATCAAAACGGTTGGGGTGGAGCTCAATGGGGTAATGATGGTTGGGGTGTAAACTTTGCTGTAGCTTTAACTGCACCTGCGAGTTTAAGCACTTCATTAGGATCTCTAATTGCTGAACCATTTATAGAAACTACTTTAACTGCACCTACTAATTTAACTTCTTCGTTAGGGTCTTTAACAACAACTCAACTTTCAATCGCAGCTTTAACAGCACCAAGTCAAATGACTTCTCAAGTTGGAGATTTTGATAATGCTGGTACGTTAGTTGGTTGGGGTAGAAATGGTTGGGGTGAAGAACCTTACGGAGATTCATTTAATAAATTAGTTCAACTTTCAGGACTTAACGCAACAGCAAGTGTTGGTGCAGTTACACCTGCAGATGTAGTTGGATTAACAGGGCAACTAGCAACATCTAGTGTCGGATCTTTTAACTTAGAATTTTCATATGTACCAAGTGGACAATTAGCAACAGCAAGTGTTGGAGAACTCGTAGTTGGAATAGGAGTCCCATTAACTGGAGTTTCAGCAACAGCTAGTGTTGGAGCTATTGCTCCTGCAGACGTTGTAGGAATAACTGGAGTTTCAGCAACTTCTAGTGTAGGATCAATAGAGGTTACAGAAACACAATTAATTATAATAGGTACTGATGGTGTAACTACACCGGCTATTTTAACTTCTGCAGTTGGATCTATTGTTTCAGGAATAGGAGTTCCATTAACTGGAGTTTCAGCAACAGCTAGTGTTGGAGCTATTGCTCCTGAGGATGTTGTGGGATTAACAGGGGTTGAAGCAACCGCAGAAATAGGTACAACTGGCTTTGGAACATTGGCATACAAAGATATTGACATAACGGGAATTACATCTTATACAGATGTAACACACGTAGCTTAGGAGAACAAAATTATGGCATCAACATACACAGCGCTCGGCGTAGAATTAATGGCAACCGGTGAAAATGCCGGTACTTGGGGAACAAAAACAAATACAAATTTAAATATTATAGAGCAGATTTCTGGTGGCTATATTGCAAAATCAATTGCAGGTGGAGCACAAACGACAACTCTTTCAGTTTCTGATGGATCAACGGGTGCAGAACTTGCACACAGAATGATAGAATTTACAGGTTCAATTACAGGAAATCAAATTGTAACAATACCTTTAGATGTTCAAACTTTTTATTTTTTAAGAAATTCAACTTCAGGAGCTTATACTGTACAATTTAAATATGTTTCTGGTTCAGGGGATACTTTTACTTTTTCTGCAACAGACAAAGGTGATCAACTTTTATTTGCTACAGCAAACGATGGAACTAATCCAGATATTTACACCCTAGATTTTGGTGATGTAACTCTTACAGGAACACAGACTTTAACAAACAAAACTTTAACAGACCCTATACTAAGCCCTACTGCGACAACTGCTGGTAAAGTAGAATTTTTAGAAGGCACAAACAATGGAACAAATAAGGCGACCTTAATTGGTCCTGCTGCAACAGCAGATGTTACAGTAACATTGCCCGCAGCAACTGACACATTAGTTGGAAAAGCTACAACAGATACTTTAACAAATAAAACTTTAACTGCTCCCAAGTTTGCAGATGCAGGATTTATTGCCGATGCAAATGGAAACGAACAAGTAATATTTCAAACAACAGCTTCTGCAGTAAACGAAGTAGAGATTACAAACGGAGCTACAGGTAATGGACCAATCATAGGTTCAAGCGGAGAAACTAACGTAGATTTAAATTTAACTCCTAAAGGACTTGGAAGAGTAACTTTAGGTGCTGGTTCAATACAAAACGTAGTTGAAAAAATAACAGTATCTGCAACTGCAGCTACAGGAACAATCAACTATGATGTTATAACTCAAGCAGTTCTATACTATACTTCAAATGCATCGGGTAACTTTACAGTTAACTTTAGAGGAAATGGATCAAATACATTAAACGCTATAATGTCAACAGGGCAGTCTCTTACTGTTGCTTTCTTAGTAACAAATGCAGGTACAGCATATTATAACAACGCTGTTACAATTGATGGGTCTTCAATCACACCTGAGTGGCAAGGCGGTTCAGCTCCTTCAGAGGGAAACACTAACTCCATTGATGCATATACATATACGATAATTAAAACTGGAGATGCTTCATTTACAGCTCTTGCAGCACAAACACAATACGCTTAATAGGAGGTTAATTAGTTATGCCAATAATTGCTAGTTTCGGAGCAGCGGCAGCACAAGGTTTCGGTCAAAGAGCAGGAGCACCTAAACTTTTTGTCACTGCAACAGGTGGAACGATAACTACTTCTGGAGATTTTAAAATTCACACATTTACAGGACCAGGTACTTTCTGTGTTTCTTGCGCAGGTAATGAAGCCGGTTCTTATCAATTTGATTACACAGTAGTTGCTGGAGGCGGTAGCGGTGGTGGAGCTCAAGGTTATGGAAATGCTGGAGCGGCTGCCGGTGGTGGAGGAGGATATAGAGAATCCTCTGGAGCAGCTTCTGGATGTTATTCAATTTCACCTAAAGGTTCTGGTGTAGCTGCAATTACAGCTGCTGTACAAGGTTATCCAATTTCAGTTGGAGGCGGAGCAGGAGGAACTGGAGGACAAGGTACTGGAGGTCAGGGTTCAACTTCTTCTGCGGCTGGAATATCCTCAGCAGGAGGAGGCGGAGGTGCTTCACAAGGTTCGGCTGGATCGGGAGGATCCGGTGGAGGAGGAGGCTGGGGCGGCCCAAGAGCAGGCGGTTCTGGAAACTCACCACCTGTAAGTCCACCTCAAGGAAATAATGGTGGTCAGGGTCAACAATCAGGACATACATTTTGTGGCGGCGGCGCTGGTGGCGCAACGTCAGCAGGCGGTAACGCTAGTAATCCAAACTTTGGACCAAGAGGTGTTGGAGCTACTTCTTCAATAAACGCTTCTCCAGTAGGTCGTTCTGGAGGCGGTGGAGCTGGAGCTGGAAATGGAACAGCAGGACCACAACCTGGAGGAGAGGGTAGTGGAAACGGCGGATCTAACGGCGGAGGCGGTCAAGCTGGAAGTGCAAATCGTGGCGGTGGCGGCGGTGGTGCTGGAAGAGGAAATGTGGGCGGAGCCGGCGGATCAGGCGTTGTAATCATAAGGTATCAATTTCAATAATGGCACACTTTGCAAAAATATCGGAAGAGAATGAAGTATTACAAGTTTTAACACTTGATAATAAAGACTGTGAAAACTCTGAAGGAGTTGAAACAGAATCAGTAGGACAACAATATTTAGAAACACATAATAATTGGCCAGCAAATCTATGGATACAAACTTCATATTGGACATTAAATAATACACATTTAAATGGTGGGACACCTTTTAGAGGAAACTATGCAGGTCACGGTTTTACTTGGGATAGTGAAAACGAAATTTTTTGGCCACCAAAACCATACTCTTCATGGGTAAAAAACACATCTGAAGCAAGATGGCAATCCCCAATTGGAGACGCTCCTGATTTAACAGCAGAACAAATAGCACAGAACGAAGCCAACACACATACAAATCAGTATGTTTGGAATGAGTCTGGACAGTCTTGGGATTTGACAAGTTAAGATATATTTAATAAGATACTTTTAATAAAGAAAGTATGAATATGTTGCAAACTATAGTCGTAGATAATTTTTTCTCAAATGTTGATAAAGTAATTAATTTATCTAAAGAATTAAAATACCATTCAGCACCTAGTAATGAAAACTGGCCTGGAATAAGAACAAAATCTTTACATTCTACACACTATAATTTTTTTAATGAAGTAATTTTACAAGTTTTAAATTACTATTATCCAAACTCTGAATTAAAGTATCACAATTCTCATGTTGCTTTTAGTAAACTAAAACATGGGGACAAAGGTAAAACAAGATTTCATCAAGACAATTGTAAAATCGCTGCAGTAATATATCTATCTGATGGTAATATGCAATCTGGAACCACAATTTTTCACAATAAAAAAGATAAACAAATAGTTGTTGCAAACAAGTTTAATACTATGGTAGCTTATGACGGTAAAAAATATCACGGTTATACAAGTTTAAGGCCAGGTAAAAAAGAAAGACTAACATTAAATATTTTTATAGAAGACGTAGAGGTGCTTACATGAATAAACATATATTAAGCGAACAGGTTTTATATTACGGTGATGTTAAAATGCCAGAAGGCTTTGAAATTAATTCATTGGAATTTTCTAAGACTATATTTGATTCCTTATCGAAACAAACAGATTTTATTTTTTCTAAAGAGTGGGATAAATTAAATACTTATCTTATAGATTTTTTAAAACTTAAATTTAAATTAAGTTTAATTAATAAAAAATCATGGGGCATCATATGCACACCAAATGAAAATGTAGGACCTTTGCTAGATGTTGATCCCGTTGATTTAAAAAACTCTCCAGACTTTACAGTTCTATACGGAATAAATACTGTCGACTGTCATGTTAAAATTTATTACGATGACAATAGACGTAAAGGAAGGAGCTGGGATATAGAACTTGAACAAAATAAATTTATCATGTTTCCCTCTTCATGCACATACAGTATCTTTAATAAACAAAGTAATAATTTAAATTTTATACAAACTATAACATATGAATACATCTAATTATTATTGGTACTTTACATCAGCAATACCGCCAAAGTTGTGTGATGATATAATAAAATACAGTTTATCAAAATCAGAGACTATGGCTAGAACTGGTGGATACGGAGACAAAGAATTATCGAAAGAAGATGTTAGAAATATGCAAAGAAAAAGAAAATCTGATTTAGTATGGTTGAATGAAAACTGGATATACAGAGAGCTGCATCCATACATACACGAAGCAAATAAAAATGCTGGTTGGAATTTTGAATGGGACGTTTCTGAGAGTTGTCAGTTTACAAAATATAAATTAAATCAATACTATGATTGGCATTGTGATAGTTGGGATAAACCTTACGATAAACCAAACAATCCTAGAGAACACGGTAAGATACGTAAGTTGTCTATGACGTGTCAGTTGACAGATGGTTCAGAGTATGAAGGTGGAGAGTTAGAATTTGATTTTAGAAACTATGATCCACATGTAAGAGATGAATTAAAACATTTAAAACAAGCAAAAGAAATATTGCCAAAAGGATCTATTATTGTATTTCCATCATTTGTATGGCATAGAGTTAAACCGGTAACGAAAGGAGTAAGATATTCATTGGTCATGTGGAACCTTGGATATCCATTTAAATGAACACAGTAGAATATTTTAAAACACCTATTTGGTTTGAACAAAAACCAGAGTTTTTAAATTCGCTTAACAAAGCGTCTAATAAATATATTAAGGAAGCTAAGAATTGTGAGAAAGCTAAAGCACACATAAAAAAATATGGTGACCTTGGTACAAGCTATCATTCACCTTCTCTCGTAGATGACAATGATTTTTTTGATTTTAGAAATTACGTTGGTCAAAAGTCTTGGGACTTTTTAGATTGGCAGGGTTTTGATCTAACAGATTATGCTGCAGTGTTTAGCGAGATGTGGGTACAAGAATTTTCTAAGAAAGGTGGTGGACATCACAGTGCACATGTACATTGGAATCAACATGTATCTGGGTTTTATTTTTTAAAGTGTAGTGATAAAACTTCTTACCCCGTTTTTCATGAACCAAGGACCGGGGCAAGAACAACTAAATTAAAGTTAAAAGATACAAAAGATATTGTGCCTGCCTCTGAGATAATACATTTTAAACCAAGACCTGGAACTCTATTAATTTTTCCAGGGTATTTAGAGCACGAGTTTGTAGTTGATTTAGGTATAGAACCATTTAGATTTATACACTGGAACATTCAAGCAATACCGAAAGGCGTAGCTAAAGATGTTTACTAATATTTTTAGTAGTTTTGTTTACAATACAATAATAAGAACAGACAATAAAAAAATACTTGAAGTCTGTAATAAAGAATTACTAAATCCCTCTGATCACAATCAAGTTGATTTACCTAACAATAAAAACTTAAAACCTTTGTTAGATGAAATTAAACTTCACGTTGGCGTCGTAGCTAAACACATGGGGTATGGAGACAAAATAAAACCAGTATGCACACAGTCATGGATAAATGTAGGTAATGCAAAAGAAATTATTAAACCACATTTACATCCTAAAGTAGATTTGTCTTGTGTTTACTATCCTCTAGCAGATAACAATTCTAATAAAATAGAGTTTTTAAATCCATGTCAACAAGTTCAATACGTAATAAAAACTGATAAGATTGATAGCTGGAATCAGTATAACTCAGTAACATGGACAATTGAACCATCTGATAATAAACTAATAATATTTCCTTCTTGGCTATTACATTACGTTGTGGATAAAAATAATTTAAAAAGAGTATCTATTGCTTTAAATTTTACTTTATAAAAATGTTTAAAATAAAAAAGAATGTATTAAATAAAAATTTATTTGAAAAAATAAATACTAGAATTCAAAGTAAATACTTCCCTTGGTTTACTCAAGACTATGTTAATGCACCTGATGAAAGTGGTTATGGTTATTTTACACATTATTTATATTTAGATAATAAAATAAACAGTCCTTTTTATGATTTAATTATGCCAGAGTTTTTAAAACTTTTTAAAAATAAAAAATTATTACGGGCAAGATTAAACCTGTATACTAAAACACCTGAAACTATTAAACATGCATACCATATAGACTATATGTTTAAACATAGATCAGTTGTATATTTCTTAAATGATAACGATGGTTGTTTATTTTTTAAAGATCCATATAAAAAAATTAAGCCAGAAAAAAATAAATGTGTTATATTTGATGGCAACTATGAACACGCTAGTTCTTCGTGTACAGATAGACCATACAGAATTACGTTAAATATAAATTATGAGTTTTAAAAAAAATAAATATACAATTATTCGTCAAGCCATATCAAAAGACCTAGCAGCTTTTATTGCAAATTATTTTAGTATGCAAAAACAAGTTTATGATACCTGTAGGGAACATGGGTATTTTTCACCGTTTGAAACCATCATCGGGTATTATGAAGGTGAAAACGAACAAATTCCAGATACCTATTCTCAATATGCTAATATGGCTATGGAAACTTTATTACTTAAATGTTTACCAGATATGGAAAAAGCAACAGGATTAAAACTATATCCTGCCTATAGTTATGCAAGAATATATAAAAAAGGCGACGAATTAAAAAAACATAAAGATAGATTTAGTTGTGAAATATCTACGACTATGAATTTAGGGGGCGATGATTGGCCGATATATTTAGAAGGTTTAAAAGTAGATTTAAAACAAGGTGACATGTTAGTTTATTCTGGTTGTGATTTAGAACATTGGAGAGAAAAGTTTAAGGGTAAAGAATGCATACAAGTATTTTTACATTACAACAATATTAAAACAAAAGGTGCAAAAGATAACATGTTTGATAAACGACCACATTTAGGTTTACCTTCATGGTTTAAAAAATCATAATGATAATTAGTATAAAAGATAATTTTATTAGTAAAAAAGATTGTGACTTTACAATTAAAACTTACCATGACAACAAAGACAAGGTTAGAAAATGGAGAGATACATACCCATTACCCATACATGATTTTGGAAGTTTAACAGATAAATTAAACAAAGAAGCTAAAATAATAAATAACTCTGTATTGGATTGGATAGAGATTGTAAGATGGCCAATAGGTAGTAAACAGGATCTACATTATGATTTGACTAAATCAAATACTACTCTAGCTTCTATAATATATTTAAATGAAGATTTTACAGACGGCCATACTTATTTTGAAGATGGCACAATCATTGCACCAAAAATAGGTAGGGTTGTTTTTTTCGACGGATGCTATTATAAACATGGTGTGAAAGAAATAAAAAATTCAAATAGGTTTACTGTTGCCGGATGGTTTAAGGGGTTATAATGCTTTTTCCTACTATAACATGTGTAGATAATTTTTTTGATGATCCAGATGCAATCGTAAAAAAATCTAAAGAGTTTAAATATAAAGTCAATAAATATAGTGCTGGTAGTAGATCAATACCATTACATGAATTAGATTACCAATTTTTTAATTGGGTTAATGGTAAAATTGCAGCTATTTTTTATCCTAACTTTTCTGATAAATTATCTTTTAGTGCCGCAACACATTTTGATAAAGTTAAAAAATCTGATCACGATAACTGGGTACACAGTGATGCAGATACAAAATTTGCTTCGATTATTTTTTTAAATAAAGAAGGCACAGCAGGAACATCTATATATAAAAAGAAAGGTCTACATCACGGTATAATAGGGAAGACTGCTCAATCTAAATATAAGTATTTTGAAAAAGGTGATAAGATGACTAAAAAAGAACTTAACGAAATTAAAAAAGAAAAAGAATGGAACAATAATCAGTTTGAAAAAACCTTTCATTTCGAAGGTCTATATAATAGACTTATTGTTTTTGATGCTAATTGTTTTCACTCTTTTAACGCAATGACCGAAGACCAAAAAGATCAAGAAAGATTAACCTTAATTTCTTTTTTTCATGATATTAAATTTCAAGATGAGAACACCTTTATAGAATTTCCTATACCTAAAATGAGAACCATTTGAAGGATTTCATAGAAAAATTAATTGTAACTAACCTACCCTCTGATCAACAAAGACAGAAAGAAACCTGGGATGTTGAAGGTATATTGCATAATCAAAAATATAAGTTTGATTTAAGACCCATAAAGAACAATTATAAGATAGGTTTTTTTAAAAGCAAAGCTGACAAGATGGTTTTTGACATTAAGGACCAGTGGATTATTTTGGACGTCGAGGAATTGCACCAATATTTAAAACAAAATGAGCTTGAAAATGTTAGTTTAGAGGAATTGATATCTAGTCTGGATTGGAATATAATACTACCAAAATATTAAAAACTATATATAAGTAGGGGTTATGCTACAGAAACTAGGTTTTGCACCAGGATTTAATAAACAAGTTACAGAAACCGGAGCCGAAGGGCAGTGGTTTGATGGCGATAATGTTCGGTTTAGATATGGTTCACCTGAAAAAATAGGTGGTTGGACCCAATTGGGGCAAGATAAACTTACCGGCGCGGCAAGAGCAATACATCAATTTGAAAACAGGGATAGTGTCAAATATTCTGCCATAGGTACAAACAAAATTTTATATGTATATATTGGCGGCCAATTTTATGATATTCATCCTATTCGAGTAACTTTAACGGGATCTGACTTTACAAGCACTGCTTCATCTGCAACTGTCACAGTAACATGCACCGGGGATCATGGATTAATAGAGGGTGATATTGTTTTATTTGATAACGTCACAGGATTAAGTGGATCTACGTTTACTAATGCTTCTTTTGAAGACATAAAATTTATGGTTGCTTCAATTCCTAGTTCAACTACTTTTACTATTACAATGGCTGCAACAGAGTCAGGAACTCCTGTAACGAACGGTGGGTCAGCTTCTGTTTTGTGTTATTACAATGTTGGTCCTTCTCAACAACTGGGTGGCTATGGGTTTGGAGCAGGTAACTTTGGGGGTCAAACTAGCGGAGCAGCAACTACAACTCTAGCTTCTGGTATTAATGATGCAGTAACTAATATTCCTTTAAGCAGCTCTTCTGCTTTTCCAACGTCTGGAGAGATTAGAATAGGTACTGAAGATATAAGTTACACCGCAAACAATACTAGCACAAATGTTTTAAGTGGGGGTGCAAGAGAAGTTAATGGCACAACCAAAGCATCACATAGTGGGGGAGATACAGTCACAAACATTTCTGAATACGTTGCATGGGGAGAAACCTCAACAGCACAAGATTTTACTATTGATCCTGGACTATGGGTTTTAGATAACTACGGTCAAAAATTAATTGCACTTATTTATAATGGCCCTTGTTTTGAATGGGATGGGTCTCCAACAAATGCAGTAAACACTAGAGCAACTATAATACCTAATGCGCCTACTGCATCAAGGCATGTTTTAGTATCTACACCAGATAGACACCTAGTATTTTTTGGAACAGAAACGACTGTTGGAAGTTCATCAACACAAGACGATCTTTTTATTAGATTTTCTGATCAAGAAAATATAGATCAAACAGATTCTTACACTGTGACTGCAAACAATACCGCCGGCACACAAAGATTAGCCGATGGCTCAAGAATTATGGGAGCTATTAAAGGTAGGGACGCTATTTATGTTTGGACTGATACAGCATTATTTTTAATGCAATTTGTTGGTGCGCCTTTCACTTTTTCTTTCCAACAAGTGGGTACAAACTGTGGGCTTATAGGTAAGAATGCTTGTGTTGAAGTAGATGGTAAAGCTTATTGGATGTCCGAAAATGGTTTCTTTACTTATGATGGACAATTAAAATCATTACCTTGTCTAGTAGAAGATTTTGTATACGACAATATTAATACTACGGCTAGAGATTTAATAAACTGTGGTTTAAATAATTTATTTGGAGAAGTCAATTGGTTTTATTGCAGTTCTGCATCTGATATAGTTGATAAAGTAGTTACGTTTAATTATTTGGACTCATCAAAAGAAAGACCTATTTGGACAACTGGGACATTAGCAAGGACAGCGTGGGAAGATTCTTCTTTGTTTGGTAAACCACATGCAACTTTCTATGATTCATCAAGCAATAGTTCTTATGACGTTGTCGGTAATACAGATGGTTGTACAATATATTATGAACATGAAACAGGGACCGATCAAATTAATGCGAGTGGAGTTGTTACAGCCATACTAGCAAATATAACTTCTGGTGATTTTGACATTACCCAACGTAGAAGTAACACAGGACAAACTGTAGGAATGCCTGACATTAGAGGAGATGGTGAATTTATTATGAGAATAAGTAGATTTATACCAGATTTTATAGATCAAACAGGAACAACTGCAATCAAATTTAAAACAAGATTATATCCAAACAGTAGTGAAACTACGACAAGTTTTACTTGTGACTCTACTACAACTAAAAAAGATATAAGAGTTAGAGCACGACAGATTGCATTAGAAGTTGCAAACACAGGAGCAAATGAAAATTGGAAATTAGGGACATTTAGATTAGATATACACCCAGGAGGAAGAAGGTAATGGCTACAGACCAAGAGATACGAGACGCAGGTTTTAAATATATTCCACAACAACAGTATTTACAAAACCCTTTTGAGTTACCTGCAGCCGATCCTGTAACCGACCAAGGTATCGTTGCAACTAATGCTTTTACTGGCGGCGGTGGAGATGGTTTTAGTGTTTACAATCCAGATCCAAATTCAATTGTAAATAAAAATTATCGACCTAACTATGATTACAGACAATTTGTCGATGGATATGACCCTAATTTGTCTGCTACTATGAATATGAAAATGATGGAAGTGGATCCTAACTATAAGGGTGCTGATTATTACAACAAACCACCATCAAAAATGGATGGTCTTATGAGCATGGTTCCATATGTTGGAAGTCTTATGAAAGGTGTAAACTTTTTAGGAGATCAAATAAGCTCTTATTTTCCGGTTAACAGAAGATCAATATTAGAAAATGAATTAGGGGGTCAAGGTATCATGGTTAATGACATTGGACAGATTGTTCAAGGACAAGGTGCTTATGATACAGCAGCTAATGTTATGGCAGGATATAATGCTAATAAAATGACAGCAGAAACTTTTGATAAAAGAATTGCAGAGGCTACTAAAAAAATGTCTGATACAAATATAGATCCTAACACTGGAAAAACATATAAAGAAGCAAGAATAGCAGCTCTTGAAGCAGCTAAAGCAGATTTCTTAAATGCACAAGATCAAACAGATAAAATTTACGATTTTGAAGAAGACGAAAAAAAGAAAAAGAAAAAAGATACTATCATCAGTAGATTTATTACTAAGAAAAAAGAAGCTAAAGCAGTTAAGGATGCTGCGGCTGCTGATGCATCTAGTACTGATACTGGCGGAGGATATACCGGAACTCCTGGAGGAAACACAGGCTCAGGAAATTTTTCCAACATAGATAACAGCGGTAAAGACTACGGTCCATATTCTAACAATAATTCTAGTAGTGGTAGTTATAGTAATAAAGGTGGTGGAGCTAGTTATAGTAATAGTTCTCCAACTAATGTTGGCAATCCTTTTGGCTATATGGATGGTGGTAGAGCCGGATACTTTTATGGTGGTAGAGTAAATTTTAAAAACGGAGGACTAGCAAGTATTTTATAATGGCAAAAATTGTAAACTCATTAACAAAAGCTAATCCTGAGTATAGTCAAGAAAACCTACAATCTTTAGTTAGGGATTTAGATTCAGTGATAACAAAATTAAACACTTCTTTTCAAGAAGAAATTAAACAGGAGATAGAGGCTAAAAGTTTCTTTTTAGAATAATGGCGGTATCAAACATATATAAATTTTATGGCGTAGATAATATAACTTCTTCAGCAGCACAAACTATGTTTGGAACTACTACTGTACAAGGGGTTGTAAAACAAAACCCATTGATAAACGAAACATATATTATTAAGTCTATTAAAGTCACCTCTGCAGGCACACCAACGGTGACTGTCGCAAATAATAACATTACAACTATTAAAACAGTAGGTTTGACAGCTGATGTAACACAAGAATTATTGACCCAACCGTTAATAGTAGAGGGTGATACTACCTTAAAAATAACATCTAGCACTGCCGATTCTTTCGATATTGCTATCAGTTACCTAAATATTAAAAAGGAGAGATTAGATTAATGGAAATAAAACAAGCTAAAGTAGAGACTACCTATAGACACAAGGAAACAGGCGAACTTTTTAAACAAAGAGAACACTGGGAAGCCAAGGGTTATAAACCAGAAGAAATGGCACAAGATGTAAATGTTATCATGCCACCTCTTGATTTAATTAGCAAAACCAAGTAAACATAGGAATTAAGGTAAATTTATGGCAATATCTAGAATGCAAGAACCCCAACAAATACAATCAGGAATAGGTTCCTTACAGGACCCTAGACAGGGTTATTTTTTAGGTAAACTTGTAAAGAAAGCTGGTCGTGCTGTAAAGAAAATTACTAAAAGTCCTTTTGGTAAGGCTGCGTTATTAGGATTAGGTGGCTATGCTTTAGGTGGTGGTTTTACAGGAGGTTTTGGTAGTAATAAATTAGGTGCTTTTCTTAAAGGTGGTTTTGGTAATTTTATGGAAGGTAATAAAGGTACTATAGGCGGTGGTCTTTCAAATTTATTTAGAACTAAAGACGCTTTAGGTAATTATAAAGGTTTTAATACCGGTAAATTATTACTAGGTGGCCTAGGTGCTACAGCTCTTGCAGCTCCATTCTTAATGGGTGGTGATGATGAAGAAGAAGTAACAGAAGTTATGGACCCAAGATACCAAGTTCAACGTGCAAAAAATTATTACAGCGGTGCAGGTGATGCAGGTGCTGGTTTAGATTTTATGCCAAAAAAAGAATATGTAATGCAAAATTTTTATGCAGCTGATGGTGGTCGTGCAGGTTATGCTAACGGCATGTTAGTAGAAGATGAAGAAGAATTTATAAGATCAGGTGCAGGTATGTCTAGAAGACAACAACCAACATTTTTAAATATGGGCGGTGGTGCAGGAGAAGCACAAGCTGAACAAATGTT
>Ga0070746_10001276_pt1 | contig 15147 bp, 14 predicted proteins | sample VirMetDEL_Mar_21_FD_77016 | JGI IMG/M metagenome (GOLD analysis project Ga0070746, IMG submission 77016) | Aqueous microbial communities from the Delaware River and Bay under freshwater to marine salinity gradient to study organic matter... | ecosystem: Environmental > Aquatic > Marine >... | reverse complement strand
TAGCCGTGCGTTGACGTCGCCCTCTGCATCTCGCTCATAGCCAAGAGCGACAGCCCGAACGATGGCTAGGTACAGAGGCTCCAGCCACACAGGCACTGCGACAGCCTGATCGTCATGGCGCAGACGGTTCCAGCCGCGACGGTAGTAGGCAACAAACGCGCTGTCCTTACGGGCCGGAGGAGTTGGCCACAGGTCTAGACGCGGCAGTGGAGCGCCTCCGTCAGACCCAGGAAATACGGTGCCCTCTGAAATGTGCGCGTTCCAGTTTGCGTGCGAGAAGTTCACGTAGTCAGGGTCCTGACTACCGCCGATGTCGGCAAACAGCTTGACCGTATCGGTCGCGACCATCTCGGCATGGATGTGAAGATATCCAGCGTCCTCCACTTTCCCTGCAAACGACTCCGCCACCTCGGTCTTCGTCGTGCCCCTGACGTACTTGACGAACTCAGTGTCCTGCTCGTTTCCAGTCGTGTACTCAAACTTGACGGTCGTAGAGCCTGAGCTAATGTTGCAGTGGTCACCGTCGCTAGGGACGCTGTTGAACCGCACCGTTTGGTACTTGGGCTGCGACATCGGCGCAAACACCATCGCGGCCCAGTAGTGAAATGACGTGTTGATCGTCGACGCGCGCCTACGCGCAAGCTCCGACGACGTGGTCAGCGTAATGTTCGCGTGCACGGTGTCGTTTGCCACCAACGCGTTGATGCTGACTAAATCCGGGGGCAGCCAGATGTAGGGGGTATCGGGGAGCAGGCCTAAAGTAGCCTGCTCCCCTTCTAGCCAACGCCAAGGGTGCATGGCGCACAGGTACTCGCCAGCGTCGTTGAGGATGCGCAGCCCGCCGATTGACGGGATACGATCCGCGCTGAGCGCGTGCTTGACGTGCTCCAGTGCTTCCTTGACGTTTAGGCTCATCAGGCGAAGACCATGCTGGTGCCGTCAAAATAGGTCACCTGAAGCTCCGTATCGCCACTAACAGCAACCGCCGTCACGTTATACGCAACAACACGCTCGCCAGAAGAAGCTGCGGACACGCTCTGCATTCCAGTACCGCCGACAACCGAGCACGCCGTATCCGCGGCAGCGAGGTTACCCCCGACGTCTCGGAAGCTAATCGTCACCACGCCCTGCACAACCCACTTCACAATTTCGTTGGCTGCAGCGGCTTCTGTCGCGACGGCAAACAGGATGTGGGGGCTCTCGTGATCCGTGGCAAGAAGGTCTGCGGCGGTCCAACTGTCGGTACCGTCGTCAACCGTCTTGACCAACTTGCAAATCTTACCTTTCGTCACCGCCGAAGGCGCTTTCGCGGCGATTTCGACACGCGGTAGCTGCGGAGCGGTGCCAAGGATGCTGATACTTTTAGTCATCTTAGGATTCTCCTGGGATCAGAAGCCGGGAACGTTGGTACTCACGGGCGACAGGAGTCCCTGGCGCTGACGCGAACGGCAAATGAAGTTGTGCCAGCAGTCCACCGGCATGACCGTGGTGAAAGGCTGGTTCGGGTGCTTCATCGACGTGTGGGTATAGAAGTAACGCGTCGTGTGGAACACGTACTTCAGATAGTTGGCGTTGATGAAGTAGTACCGAGGGCCTTTCCTGGTGGCAGTGGTCTCCGTGCCGGTTCCAACCGCAGTTCCATTGCCGTAAACAGCAATGTCATCGAGGCCAGCAGCGTACTCAAGGTCGTGACCAGCGTACTGCGGCTTCATGAACGACGGGTCCTGACGCGAAGCAGTCACAAAGGTATCCTGAGCATCACGCAGCGCACGCTGGTAGAAGTTCAGGCCCTTCTTGCTGCACCCAATGTACATTGCGTTCAGCGTCGGGTTCTCGAAGTATTCCTGATGCGACGGGGGCGGCATGAACTTGACGTCCTGATACAGGCTGTCCATGCCCTCGAACATGTTGTCCTGACAGGTCTTCAGGTTGGAGTTACCTTCGTAGGTAACAGCCTGGTTGGTCCACTTCGGCTTGTCCAGCTTCTGCACAGCAGAGAAACCAGAAGGCAGCCCGCCGCCTTCAGTAATGAAGCACGGAAGGCTGTAGGGCTTAGTGCCCGCGTCGGCCTCCATGGCAGCACTGTCAGGCGTAGCAAAGATGCTGTCCTCCATACCGTTGAACAAAGAGGTCCACAGGCGCTGCTCTTTGCTGCGCTTGATCTCCTTGTACGTGGTGTGGCGGGCGTTGCGACCTTGACCACCGACGTTCAGTTCGATCTCGTGGTCAGTCCACGACATGTGATCGACGGCGAAACGCCAGTTGATCTCCCACTGCTCCAGCACCTGCGGGTTCTGCCAGGTGAACGTTTCGTTCGGCTGGTAGTACTGGAAGGTGTTGGACTCGTCGAAGAGGATCGTGTCCTTGATGGATGAGCCGCCCTGGATCGTCTCCGAGGGGCCCTTGCCCCGCATGAAGCGGCGCAGAAGATAGTTGTTTTTCACCGCTTCGTTGACAATGTCGGTCGCCCCCGTCAGGAAGGACGGACCGGTGTTGTCCATGAAGTCGTTGAAGGTAGTAAGCGCAGAGCCCATTACCGTTTCTCCTAGAAGTTAGCCTTACCGATCGCACGTGCCCGTTTGTATTTGTCCGGGTCGTTGCTCTCAAGAATTCTCAGCACTGCATCTTCCCGTTCCTCCGGCGTGCTGTAAACCGGGGTGGGCTCGGGGCGTGACCTCGTGGTCACCATCCCATCTTCGCGGAGGTCGCGCACTCGCCTTCGGTCGGCACGAGCTTGATTGGCAAGGTCGTCGCGGAACTCAAGCAGGATTGCGTCCTCCATGGCCTTACGGGGGTTTGTCTCCTTGTCGCTTTGGAGGAAATCGCCCATACGGTCCAACACGTTCTGCCATCGCTCCGAGGACGGATCCTCGACCATGGGGTACTCAGACGCCATGTCGATGCGCAGACGCTCCAGATCCTGATACAGGATCTGTTGCTGGATTGCCTGCAAAGCCTCGGCTTGCTGCTGGATGATCCCTTGCAGCGGGCCCATTGCGGCTTGCTGGAAACCCGTGAGGAGTTCGGTGCCCTCCTCATCTAGACCGAGTGCGTCTGCGAGCCGGATAGCCTGTTCTTTGAGGTTAGCGAGACTGATGGGTGTGTCCGAGTTGGGCTCTGCATTGCTTGCCTCGGAGTCCGTCTCGGTCTCATCGTCCAGGGTACCTTGCTGGCGTTCACGCAGCTTACGGTCAACATCTGTCTGAACTTTGCGGCGGTGCTCAGCAATCTGAAGCAGCCTCTCGTCAGACAGTGCATCTAGATCGTCGATCTCCCACCCATCGCGCAGGAGGGTGTTGATCGCCGATTCGAGTTGTTCAGAGAGCGGTTCGTCGTCGCCTTCGTCGTACGGCGACTCTTCGTCGGCTTCGCCCTCTGCCTCCTCCTCTTCCGTGTCCGATTCGTACTCGGACTCGTCTACAAGATCGTCAGGATCCGGCTCCGGGTCAAGCTCCATGAGCACATTGTCTTCGTACTCATCGAACGCCTGGCGAATCTGGTCGCTGCTCATGCCCTCAGGGCTAACCTGAGGCTCGGCTTCAACAGCGGCGTCTTGCGTGTCTTGTTGCTCAATATCAGACATAGCCCTTATCAGTCCATTGCATCGTAGTAGGTCCTAGCGCCCTCCTCACCGCGCGCACGTCGCGCGCTCTCGTGAGCCTCCTGCATGTTGCGGAAAATAGGACGCCCTTTTTTGTCGAATTCGCCCTTGTGATGCTTCCAGTTCCGGGGAGCCTGGTTGCTCACAAACGCGTCATTCCTGCGCACAATAATCCTCGGGTTTGATCTTGTCACTTTTTGTCTCCTATCTTCTGCGGCCCTGTCAACAGTTCCACTTTCGCAGGGCCTTGTTTATACGCGAGTTCGGGTCGCTAGCCGTCTTTTTGCTAGTCAGCCTGGCCTTCATGCCGCCCATGCGCTTACAGAACGATTTCCTGCGCTTAGCTGGCTTGCTGCCTTTCCGCAGCTTCGACGGCTTAGTCGTGACTGCAGTGCGCAATTTTGAGCCTGGATTAGCGCGACGATATCTAGCAACGCCCTGAGCGGTCAGTCCACCACTGGGGTCCTTGTCTCCGCTCTTGACGGAGAAACGCTTGGGCATTCTCTGTCGGCGAGATGCCATTACCGCTTAGCCTCTCCAACTGGCGCCTGCTGCTGCTGTGCCTGCAACATTTGACCCATCATGCGACCTGCATTGGGCAGATGGTTAGACGGCTTTGCAACCTGCACAGTCTTAGCCGGATCATTGCCCGCTTGCCTCTGGAGCATTGGCGTGCCGCTCTTCATCGCAGCCATAGCCTGCGACTGCTGCATCCTCTGAAGGTCGTCCGAGAAGCGCTTCAGTAGCTCAGGCCGCACAAGCTCTGGCAGGTCGGGCGTGTTCATGGCGTTTCCGATCTTCTGGAAGTGATCTAGCCACGGGTAGTCCGGGTACTGCTGCATTGCTGGCAGCGTGTTCATAATCATGGTGTGCATTTCCATGGCTCGCTTTTGCGCCATACCCTCCGACGCGCGTTCCATGCTGTACGGTTCGATCTCTAGCTCCAGATCCTCGAACCCGTAGCCCTCGTCTGTGTCATGTCCACCGCCCTCGAAAAACGGCATGACCTCAGGAGGCATACCTAGCTGACGCCCCATCTCGCTCCCAAGTGGGAACACGATGCGGTCGTCGTGGTACATGTAGAAGGCGACCTTCTCAAGCAGCGCCGTCACTGAATCGCTGAACGCTTGCTTGATGTACGCAATGCGCGTGTTAGCTGCCTCCGACGCGATGGTGTGTTCAGTAGCCGTTCCGGCACCGGACACTGCTCCCCGAAGCGCTTCGTCCATTCCAAGCGCACGATCTGCGCGCTCTCGGCACGTGGCGATCCAGTTAGCCTGCTGCTCGGTTTGCCCGCCAAGCTCGAACTCCTGAACCATCGCGCGACCGTCCTCGAAAGGTACGACTGCGACATAGTCATGTCCTGTGTCTTTCACAAGCTGCGCCGTGCGCGGGTCGTTCACACCCACGATGCGCTTGTGCTTCATCATGCTGTTGCTTGCCGCGCGAACGTGCTGGTTCAGGTCGTTGATCTGCGACTCGACCGCCGTCAACGGGCTCAGCGGGATAGGGCTATCCGGCACCTTGTAGACGCCAAAGATCGAATACGGGCCAGTACGGGGTCCGTAGTACGGTCGTGGCTTACGGATGTACTTGCCAACAGGCTGGGCGCCATTAGGCCCGACTACCGAAGCCAGCGTCAGGATCGTCCCGTGGAAACCCATCTCAGGGCCTGGGGACTCATCGAGTTTCATGTCAGGCACCCAGATTTCGTACACCGTGATCTCGTCGCGATCCGGGTACTTGGCGTCCTTGCCGTCTTTGGCATACGCCTCTGATGCCGCAGCCTCTCGAATTGCCTCCTTGTCCCAGCCCTTGCCGGTTTCAGCCATAGCCAGCAGGTCTTTGCGGCGGCGCCGGAACTCGTGGCCCATGTACAGCGCGTCGCTCGGGCGCTCACAGCCCGGGTCAATGATGAACTGCTTTTGGCACACACGCTCGACAACTGGCCACATGGGCTTGCTCGGCTCCTGCACCTCTTTCGTAGGGAGGCTAACCGAGATGCCGTTTGCGTCGGCATAGCTCTCCTTTACGACCGCAACCCCAAAGCTAAACAGCATGTCGGTTGCTAGCTCGACCAGACGCTTGCGCAGTACGCAGTCGCGCACCCAGCGGTTCAGGCCGTAGCGTATAGCGGTAGCAACATCATTTGCAGGCCCGGGCTTGCGGCTCTGCACTTGCACCCTCGGGTTGTCGAAGATGAGCTTCGGGATCATCAGCGACACGTACTCGTAGTACGTGTTCTCAGGCGCGTAGTCGCTACCGACGCTGTATCCGTCCTTGCGCCACGCGGGTCCCCGAAACCGCTGCAGCTGCTCGTCCAGATGCTTGAGGTGCTGATTGCGGAAGCGGACCGCCGCCTGCACCTCTTCCATCAGATGCTCAGGATCGTTGAAGTCCATTCCGTGTTCCTACGATGTCGTCGTGTTTGAGAAGGGCGCCGAAGCTCCCTTCAGGATAGGTGCTAATGTCTTGCTCTACCGACATGTCCTTGTTCCACATGAACATAGCGGCATACCTAAGGCAGTCGATAGCGTGGTCACTGCAGGTCGGGTCAGGTCGTTCCTTGACCGGCTTGCCATCCTTGCTGCGCGTCCAGATGTAACTGGGTATTTCGTCCTCTAGGCAATACGGCTTCTTCTTCTCCATGCGCTCGCTGTCTCGCCCAACTAGCGAATCGCGCAGTATGTAGATACGGGGGCCATGATCGACCTTGCTCAAACCCCACCGCACCATGTCAAGACCGGTGCGAATGGCGTTGCGCGCCTTCCGGGCGATACGGTTGCCGTTCCGCCCCCGTGCGTGCCCTAGTCGGTCGTTGAAGACCTTGATGTACTCCGGCTCAGACGGATCGCACACGATGGCCTGTAGGTCGTAATCTTTGTGGTACTTCACGACCTTCTCTGCCCACCAGTCCATCGTCTGACCAGTTCGGTACAGTTCCGCGATTCGGTACATGCGGTCGTCGTTGACGCCCCATATCTGCAAGCACCCGGGGTGACGAAGCCCCTTGTCGTAGCTACCAAAGCACCACTTGAACTCGGGCGCGTCTTCTTTGTCGATGATGTGGACGCCAGGGTCCCACTCCTCGAAGATCACACCCTCCTCACTGGCCCAGCGTCCCTCGTAGAGGTTGGCTCGCCGCGCGCCGTGAGGCAGGTTTGCTAGAATGCCGTTGACGTAGGCGTTACCACGTTTTGTCCAGTCGCCCTTGCTGTGGTCCCAGTAAGTAGGATTGTCCTTGTGACGAGAGAGAAGCCGCAGCCTCTGGTCCTTCTTGTGCCTGTCGGGCACCTCGCGGAAGCCCTGCGGGAAATACTGGTTCAGCCAATGGTACTCGCCTGCGGGGTTCGTATCCGCGATGCGCATCTGCCAGGGCATCACGAAGTTACGGTTTGCACGCGACAGGTACTCCCAGCTGTGCTGGTCGATCTCACGCGCCTCGAAGACGGAGATAACGTCGTACTGCGTAGAGAAGGTCTTTTCCGGCTTGTCGAGCCCGCCTAGCACGATGTGCGAGCCGTTGGGGTAGTGATAGTTTTGCCGGTTGTTCCGGCCTGCAGAGCCGTGAATAGCGGGGTGACCAGGCCACAATACTTCCTGCTCGAAAGTGACTAGCACTGATTCGGCCAGCGACTCTCTTGTTTGCCGCAGCATTAGCACGCGGATGCCGGGATATGCTTCGCACAGGTAGTTGATCCATTCTAGTAGCGCCCTGGTCTTGCCGGTACCTGCCGGACCTTCCAACAATAGCTCAGCAGGCGAGAGCGTCCAAAGCTCTCGCGCCGCGCCGTACGGCGTGTAATTGTGTACGACCTCGCTCACAGGCTGTGGAGTCCTCTCACGTGCAGCTTGGCCGACCACCTGATCGTGCCGAAGTTAGTCGTCTTGATGGCGAACTCGACGAAGTAGTCGTTGCCGCCGTCAAGAATGTAGGCGTTGCCCTCCGAGTCGGTGCCAGTTGCAGGCAGCTGGTACAGGAAGTTGTAGCCGATGTCGTCGTGCCCGTCCCAATAGTCGAACTCTAGAGAGTCGAACACGTATGCGGCGACGTTGGCATCCGTCGTGACCGACAGCACCTTGCGCACTTCGCGGTTTCCTCCGACGACGCTCTCCATGATGATGAACACCTGAATCAACTCAGCGCCACCACCCTCAGCCTGCACACCGTTAGTACCTGTGCGGGTCAAAACGTCGCCGGTAGGCATGGTCACGCGGTTCGCAAACCACACGTCGTTGCCTTCTACAACCTCGGCATGAATGGGGCGCGTCATCAGTAGTTCACCGTTACGTATCCAAGGGTTTCGTAGCGCCTATGTTTACCAAGCGCGTTTCCTAGTGGCGACCAGAAGTTGCCCTGGTTGACAGGTGGCACGTACGCAGCGTGATCGTCGCTGGCGCCAGGGTGCGAACGCATTGCCTCGACGTGGTCCGTGCTGTGCAGGTACATCATGTACTGCATCAAGCCGCGCTTGTCGGCCTTTAGCTGAGCAAAAGTGAAGACTTTGTCAGATCCGTCTAGCTCTGTGACGTAGATCGGGAAGTCGACCAACGTCGTGCGATCTGTGCCCGCGAAAGTCCATCCTCGGCTGTTGGTGTAGCTCGATAGCTCAGGCGTCGGCGCTCCAGCGTCCTCGATTAGCCAACCAACCGTGGCCCCCGGGCTAAGACTCCTCGCAGGCGGATGCGTGGTCATGTCGATCGTGTCGTACACCTGCGCGTTCGCTACGCCGCCAGCGTACTGCACGATATCGGTAGTGTCCGCGTATGGCGGAGTACCCGAATCGGGGTTGAAGCCAACTGGCAGTTCTGGGTGATAGTTCATCATCCACGCAACGATCCCAGCAGGCGTGCGCGCTACGCCATACCAGAAACCCCACGCGTCGCGTGTGCGCGACGCAGACAGGCGTTCGGGTGCGCACATGTCGTACTTGGTCCACCCAACCGGGTAGGACAGCTGCGCGTGCAGGCAGTTGCGGTTCCTGACCCACATGTTCCTCATGGACCACAACCAGAACTCTACGCCGGTCTCCGCGTCGTAGTAGTAGTCGCCGCTAGCGTCCACATCGCCAAAGGTAGTGCCGTTGCTGCGCACAGCCGTACTCGGCAGGCACGAGTTTCCGCTTGCGTCGCTGATGTTGGGGTCTTTGAGCCAGGCGTGGTTGACTCCTCCGATGCTTACGGGCAGATAAGCCGGATCGAGGAAGGGGATGCCAGGGCCCTGGCTCACACAATGCAATGTGGCGTATCCAGGGTCACCTGGGTTTACTAGCCGCGACGCTTTCCCGGTGTCCCTATCGCACACATACAGGTTGACAATCGTGCCAGTTACATCAGACGGCTCAATGCGCGCGCCGACCCTGATGCCGTTACCCTCTTCGTTCACTGATGCCACGAAGTTCGCGGCTGCGTCGCTAGCCAGCGATCCCGCTTGGAACTGCCACGGGCCGGTGACCGTAGTAACCACAGTGAAGTCGTAGAAAATGCTCCAGTCAGGCGGCAGCTTGATAGTTACGACCTGACCGACAGACGGAACACCCTGGAATCGTATCTGTGTCTGCGGCAGGTAGCCGAGTGTTTCGTCGCCAGCCTGGCCCACGCCGAACGCTGCGTATCCGCTCTGCGGATCGACGTTGCGCATACGCATAGCTACTGCATGGCTGCGGTTTGTGTTGCGCGCCTGGTACCCAACGCGCACGAAATGGGCCTGACGGCCTACGTCAGCGGCCTTGAACGGCTCAATGTGCTTGGCTGACCGCACTATCTGCTCGTTGTCGGGACCGATCAGTGGGCCACCGGTATATCCGACCGTAAACAGCTGCCGTACGTAGCTAGGCCCCAGCTTCACGTTGGCAGAATCGTAGCCATACGTGATTGCGTTGCCCGTGTACCAGTCCAGGGCCGGAGACGCGTCCTTCTGGATATCAAAGAACACGTCCTCGAGCCTGTAGTTGAACAGAACGTTTCCGCCGTACTTGTATCCGGTTGGGTACCCAGGCTTTCGCCCTCTACCGTCAGTCGGATACTCCTCTTCGCCTAGACGCGGGAAGTCGTTCGTCCAGTGCCACTGGTTTTGCTCGTCGTTTAGGTACTGAACCTCCGTATAGAGGCCGTTCTCTGGGTTGATCGCCGTGATCTGGCGCGGAGATGCGTCATACACCTCATTTAGCACCACTACTCGCCACTGATCGCCCGGTACAGGGGTGTACGAGTTCGTGATGTTGAACGTCTCTGTGTTTGTCGCGCTAGTCCACGTCAACACTTCGTTGTTGAAAGCCCCGGCGTGGTAGCGGTTCTCGTCCTTATACGACAGACGGTTGGTTGCCCAGAACCCGAGGTAGATTTTCGGCGTGTCGATCAGGGTCGACATGTCGTATCCGCTGCCATCAGGGTTCTGCAGCTGGAAAGTCACGCTCCAGGGGCTACCAGCCGTAGCGCCTACAGTGCCGATGCTTGTGCGAGCGATGATAGGCGGAGTACGACTCGACCTAACAATGAGCATTAGCTCTGTAATGCCATCGACTTCGAGCATGTTGCCGCTCAGTAGACGCAGAATGATGCGCCTAGGTGCAAACCAGCCCGTTCGAGGCTTGTAGGTCACGACGATTCGGTGGAAATCGAGCCCAGCCTTAGGCGCCATTTCTAGCTGACCAAGGCCATTGACGCGCGTCTCGTCAAACTCGACGAAGTCTGCGTAGTCAGAGGCGCCGACTACCTGCCAGACGATGCGGTCGTTGCCAGTTGACGGCCTTCCCAGCTTGACGAATAGCTCTAGCTTGTCGCTAGCGTCCGTCGCGTATCTCGTCCAGAGGTGCTGTGTGTCGTAGTTAGCGCTACCGTCGCTGATTCCTGCGTTATAGAAGCTGATTGGCGACCACTCGCAGGTGGCTTTGGTTGCGTTGCGCCGGTCACTACCGCTGCGGATGTTTGTGACGACGTTGCCGCTCACGCACTCGGGCTCAATCTCCACCACAGAGGCGACTCCTGTGACCTTTGCCTGAGTAGGGCGCCCCAAGCTCAGGTCACAGGAGACCGCCGTTGATTCTGCGGTTGCTGAGACTGCTACCGTGTGCACCATTAGCGTTGCGGTAGACGGCCCCAGCCACGGCCTTCAGCGGATTCACGACGCATCATCTCAAGGCCCTGCTCTCGCGCCTTCAGCAATGCCTTGCGCTCTTGGCCTCGCTGACCAGAAGCGCGCTCGGTGTCCCACCAGTTAGCCGTACCCTTCAGGTAGTCAATAAACTTTTGCGTGGTAGGGCTGATGGTCGTCTTGCGGTACTTGCCGCCGCTACCGAGACCGAATCCAACGGTACTGGCGCGGTCGGACAAACGACCGACACGAAAGCCTTCGGCGTCTACTACGGCCTTGCCCGGACCCTGGTAGGCGCCTAGTCCCTTGCGGCCACGGATGTAGGAGCCAGTTCGTTCATCGCGAAACTGCTCTAGCTCGTCTAGCGTGCTTTTGTCCTCGGGGTCCACCTCAACGACTTCGGTCGACTTCTTGAGCCTACGGCCACCCCACATGCGCTTGCGCTTGCCACGGAAGGTGTAGTCCACCAACGCGTAGCGCTTACCGCTGCGGGGGTCTACGTAGGTTCCGCCACCTGCGCCACCATACAGTGACTCGTCGTCTTCCCAGCTAGCCATTACATGCCCGCCTTCGTTGTACGCGCCTGCTTACGAGCAGCCAGCGCGCGGCGACGGCGCTGCTCCGGCGTAATTTCAGCCTTCTTGCTCTTCGACGCCTTGTACGCGTCGCTGCGTTTCTTGCGCCTACGCATACGATTTTCTGCGTGCTTGCGCCCGATCGCAGTAAACGTCGTATACGGGTTGACCTCGCGAGGACGATATCGCCCACCACCGCCAAACAGGCCACTAAGACCTAGGTACCTACCGAGAGGTGACTGGGACAGGAAGTCCCTAGCCATACCAGTTCGCAGGCCCCTTTTGGACATATACGAGCCCAGCAGGTTGTTGATCATCAGAACATCCCCTTCTTCTTCTTGCCCAGCTTGTTCATAAGTCGGGACAAACCGGAGCCCTTGCTCATGCCATAAGGGCTTCGGCCTTTGAAGAACCCAATCAGGCGGCTCTTCTTCTTGTTCTTGAACTTCACTCCGTACTTCTTGCCGCCGATGATCGCAGCCATGCCGCTGCCCTTTCGCGCAGACTTAGCGCGAGCTCCACGTTGAGCTTGGGCCTGATCCCGCGCTGCCGACGTACGAGCCTGCGTCCGCGCTGCCTCAGTACGCGCCTCGGTGCTAGTTGCAGTAGTGCGAGCCGTAGCTGCCCGCCGCTTGCTACGCGCCGCCATAGCGCGCCTCATTGCATATGCCATAACTATGACCCCTTGCCTTTAGATCACTTCTTGCGACGCTGCGGAGTGACCTTAGTCACCTTCTTTCCACTAGCTCGCATGTCAGCGAGACGCTTGCGCGCGGTAGCGCCGTAGGCTTTCACAGTCTTTCCGTTCACTTTGTACTTCGGCATCACGCAACGCCCTCCTCAGGCTTGTCAGGTTCATCCAGTTCGACCAATCGAGGCGGTTCCGCGAAGCCGTAGCGCTTGACGTGGACCTCCGACTCGATGCTCTGCTTCTTGACCACTGCTCCGTCGACGCGGTCCCACAGCATCTCAAGGATCTTATGGTCGCCCATGCGGGCTTTGTGGACCATGCCCATGACGATCTGGTCAAGGTACTCCGGGTTCTCGTCCAGATACTTGTATAGGGCGTTCTGAAGGCTTGCCTTCTTCTTTCCCGGCTTACTCCATTGACCTTGCGTCATAGGCTCACTCAACCCCGCTTTTACCATTAGCGCATGGGCCTGCCCTGGCGTACGCGCTTTCGACCAGTCTAGCTTCCTGACGCCCATACCAAGAACAGCACGATTGCCGTCAATAGCAGCACGTGATACACGCGGACCACGAACTCTGTGCGAGTCTCAGGTTCCATATCAGGTCCACGCAGTGTCAGTGTGCAAGCCGCCGATGGCGATGACCCGGACCTTCACGATGTCAGTGGCTCCGACAGTCGCTCCGTTAGTCATTTTGACGCGCGGATAAGCTTCGGCATCGTCTAGGCTCAGGCACTGTACCGGAAACTGGTACAGACCAGGGACGTAACCAGTTCCAACGCCGGAACCGACCGTCGCCATCGTCAGCGACTGCGTAGCGCTGATCTCGATTGCAATGTCTGCAGTCTCTCCGGCAGACGGTCCAGTCTGACTGATTAGCTGCACCCAGATTGCGCGCGTGCCAACAGGAATCGCCGCAGTGTTCGCCGAAATGCCAGTACCAGTCGCACTGAGCGTGGTCTCTACTGCGTTGATGTAGGCGTCACCAAAGGTGAGCACACCGTAAACGTCAACAGGTTCGTCTGATCTGACCATAACTTGAGTCCATTGGTCTACCGGAGGAAGTGGTGCAACCGAAGATGAGATTACAAAGGCGCCAGGCTCGGTCGTCGAGCCAGAACGTGTATTGCCAAGGATGTCCGTCTCAGGGACATCCGAATTGACGAAGGGACCAACGCCACCACCAATGACGTCGTTGTCGGGGTCGTCGATCAGGGCGCCGTTGGTGGCGTCGTAGATGGCCCAGTCGCCGGGGCCGGGGTCGGTGTCCGTGGTTGCGGTAACGGGGTAGGGCGAGCCTTGGAGCGCGACGGGGAACGGGCTTCCACTGGTGCCGAAGTTGTTTGAGCCCGTAACGGTAACATCGGTATTTTGGCCGTAGGTGTTGTTGGCAGGGGCGGTGCCTATAGCTATGCAGTTTAAAATATCGACATACAGATGGTAGGTTGCGCTACCAAAGGCCGTCCAACCGCGCGCCGTTCCTCCAGCAAGAGAAGTGCAGTTCCTATACTTTACATGCGCTTCCGCAGTGCTAGCGAAAGCATAAAACACATTTTGCGCATCGGAATAACCAACACAGTTCTCGACCAGCATTGGCGTAGTTGCGCCATTCTGCCAACTCAATACGCATGTTCCGTTGCCCTGCATAAGCAGGTTTCGGAATATAACGCCATCAGCTTGCTGAACGGATAGGTACGCCCCACCTGTCGTTATTGCAACAAGCCCGTCAAAAACCGTGTGTTCGTCTTGCACAGTAAGAACTGTACCGCCTGACACTATTCGCACTCCAGACGCTTTGTCGCCGCCATGCTCAGACCCAACAGCAGGCCTGTAGGTCACATTGCGCGTAGCATCTGTGGTCAGCGTGCTAGAGAAGAACACGCCCTCTCCGTAAGTCCCCGCATCCGCCTCAAACACGATGGCCTCGTTCTCATTCACCAAGTCCGTGCTGGTCGTGATGTTGGTCACATCCGCCTCGGCCAAGGTGAAGGTGGCGTAGTCACGCCCAACGGGGCCGATAGTGCGAGTCCTAATCAGGGTCGCTTGCGGGATCTCGAACGCGCCAGGGTTAGCTGTGGCGCCAGAGCGAGCGTTCCCCAGGATGTCGACGATAGGCACATCGCTGTTGGCCGCAGGGCCGACGCCCTGACCAATGGCATCGTTGTTCGGGCTGTCTAACAACGCGCCGTTCTTCCCGACATAGAGGGCGTAGTCTCCGGCTCCGGGGTCGGCAGATTGCGAGGCGGTGCATTCGAGGATCGCAACTCCCGCCCCCATGTTGCTCCCAACCACGTCGATGACGTTGTTGCTGCCGGTCGTAGTAAAAGTCGCGCCACCTGAGCTATTGCCTGTAGCCCAGTTGTTTACATTGAATATAAAGTTGTTGACCGCTTCCACGGTCATATTGCTGCCGAGTACCTGATAGAAAATAGCCCGGTTGCCATTACCGTCGATTGTATTGCTTACGAACTTGTGAGAGGTTGGAGAGGTAGTAGCGTCGAGCCGAATCGTGTAATAATTAGGATTCCTCAGCAGGTTGTTCTGATAGGTGTTTGCAGTTGACGCGCCATTTGCCCAGATACACCAAGGGTTTGAGTGGGCCACCTCTAACAGACATGCGTCAACGAACAGATAGCTTGCGCTGAATTGCAGAAGGCCACGGTTTCCAACTGCGCCGCTTCCAGTCGTTACAACTAGACCTATGAAGCGTGTGTAGTCGTCCAGGCACCATATGCCGCCATTGCCTGCGCTTTCAAATATCAGCCTTGCGCCGGAACCTACATCTCCACCATGGTCGCTGCCCGCAGCCGCCTTATAGGTCACATTCCTCGTAGCGTCGGTGACTAGCGTGCTATTGACTTGGATACTGGCATAGGTCCCCGCATCTGCCTCGAACACAATCCGCTCGTTCTCAAACACCAGATCAGCGGACGCGCCGATGTTCGTCACATCCGCCTCCGCGAGCGTGAAGCTCGCATAGTCCCGCCCCACAGGCCCAATCGTCCTGGTCAGCACCGTCGTCGCCTGAGGCACCTCGAACGCCCCAGGGTTCGCCGTAGCGCCCGGCCGCGCGTTGCCCAGGATGTCCGTCGTCGGCACATCGCTGTTCACGGACGGGCCCACGCCGCCGCCGATCACATCGTTGTTGGGCGAGTCGAGCAGAGCCCCGTTCTTGCCCACATACAGCGC
>Ga0070746_10001275_pt1 | contig 15164 bp, 8 predicted proteins | sample VirMetDEL_Mar_21_FD_77016 | JGI IMG/M metagenome (GOLD analysis project Ga0070746, IMG submission 77016) | Aqueous microbial communities from the Delaware River and Bay under freshwater to marine salinity gradient to study organic matter... | ecosystem: Environmental > Aquatic > Marine > Coastal... | reverse complement strand
GGTCAAACGTTCTTATAGGTAACAACGTATCAAATCTTTGGCAGTCTAATATGTTGAATGGTATGTTGATGACTGGTAAGAATGGCGGTAGTGCAGGATTCTCTATTGTAGATTTTATTGCCGAAGATAACATAGGTATTTGGAGAGCAAGTTCTGGTCATCTCTATAGATTTAGAGGCAGTATTGCAGAGAGAAATAAATCAAAGGCATATAACAACACTTACGATAGTTCATTTGCGATACTTGGTGATATGGTATATTCATGTGCAATGGCTTTAGAATCAAATGCAGTTATAAATGAAAAGACTGGATTGCCTTGTCCAACACTGCTTGCAGGAACCGATAATGGTCTGACTGTCATTCGAAACTGGACTGATCGTATAGAAAAAGGAGTTTGGGATGTTTATAACGGTAGTGATTCTTATGATGAAGTGAGACAAATTGAAGTTCAAGATGATATTTTATATTGGTCTGTTGATGCAACTATGGTTGCATATTCAATGAGACTTTCGGATATCAAAAGCGACATAAATTGGGGAACTTATAATGTTGCGGCGCAAGGAACGCATGTTCGCAATTTACTTCTGACTCAAGACCATGGAGGGCGAACTACCACTGATATGCCTACAAGAGTTTTAGGTAGTAACGCTTCGAATCATCTAGTAGTAACAAAAGATGCTGTAGGATCATATGAACCGGCCAGTAACGGTCAATATGAATCTGGACTTACTATTATTAATCAGAATACTAAAACATTTGTGAACGCAGATGCGATGGCAGCAAATGTCACCGCAAAGTATAACAGTGGATATATGCCTGGATATACAATGTTTGCTAACTTAGCAAGCACAGATCCAAGACCATTGTTCGGGACCGTGAACGTTGTTAACGGAGATTTTGACACTGCTTCGGATTTTGATTCTTGGGGAAATCAGGCAGGTGCAGGTAAAACGCAGTTTAGTATTGTAAGCGGACGTGCATATTTAAATGGTAGAACGTCAGGCGGCTACGACCAAATCTTCCAAGATGTAGCAACGATTCCAGGAGAAGACTATGTATTCGATGCAGAGATTGAACCTGTCAACCATTATCCATATTACTCTGTATTTGCTAGAAGTGGTGGCACTAATATTCAAACATATGGTGGTGAACAAATGCACAGCAATCAGGGATTTGGTTATAACAGAATCTACAGAATTCAAGTTGGATTTACAGCAACAACTGACACAGCAAGAATTGTGATTGGTGGTAATAGTGCAAATGGAGATCAGGGATACTTTAATAACGTTGCGCTATATCCTGCAGATTTGAGTAGAAAACGTATAAAAGAGACTGTTGGTCGTTTTGGCGATCAGGCAATCAGGGTCACTGCTGGAGGCATTGTTCCTAGACGCCCTGTAGCACCAGGCGCTGAGTTAATGGGATATGGCCCTTGTTCAGATGGAAATAGACTCATTGCTGATGCAAATCATATTCGCACTTCTAATATAGGTGTTGGAACTTACACAGTGTGTGCTTGGGTTAAGAAAGCCACCAAAACATCTAATACATATATTATGGATGCAATAGATTACTATGGTGGTGGTAGTGGATCAAGAATGTATTTTTTAATTGATTCAAATAACACTTTTTATGTGTCTACAGGTGCGGCTGCATCATCTATAACTATTAATGCATTAAAAGACCATGAGTGGAATCTTGTAATGGCTACAAGAGATAGTAGCAACAATGTTAGATTTGGATTAAATGGCGATTGGTATACACCATCAAGCAATAGTATCGAGAGCAGTAATGTTACAACAGATGGAACTAGATATTTAACTGTTTCTGGGTATAATGGAGCAAATTGGACGGTTGATTATAGTTGGGACAGCATGGCTCTCTTTAGATACAGTAAGACACCTATCACTAAAGAGCAGTTCAGAAAAATGTATGAAGATGAATGGCCTATGTTCCAACCAAACGCAAAAGTAACTTTATACGGCACAGATAATAATGTAAGAGCGTTAAGCAGAGATCCTTATACAAATATACTTCATGCAGGAACAACGAACGGTCGAAGCACATTTAACGGACTTACGAGAGTTGACAACTCTGAAAATTATATTTTAGAGTCTATTGATGCCGTAAAAGGTATTATAGCAGAGGAATAACATTATGCCAACATTTGTAAATAAACCAGAATTTTTACTTAGAGAAAAACTTGCTGAATTAGACGCAGGTAGAATTCCATATGATAAGATGCCGATGGGTAGTGTTATTGATACTGCATACTATGAAAATGGATCGCAGACCAACTTAACAACTCAGTCTACTTGGACAGAAACTAATATGTATGGTCATATTAACACTAAGCATGAAAACAATAAAGTTTTGATTACTGGTCAAGCGGCTATTAGAGTTGAAGGAACAGGTACTATTCTTAGAGGTGCAATTAGACTTAAAAGAAAAATTAATGATGGTGATTATGAAATAATATGGCCCATCACGCAATATGGAGAGATGTTTCAAGGACGAGGGACTCCAGAGGAGATTAGTCAAGTCGGTCCATTTACATACTTAGATGAGCCTAATTTTGTTGGTAAAGTATTTTATAGATTAGAGTGCTATTTACAATCTGGAACACAGTTTATCGTTTGGAATGGTGATAGAGGAACGTCAATGGCATTACAGGAGATTAAAGGATGACAAAAGCACATGCTATAATGGCTTTGAGACCTAATGCAAATTTCGTTCTTCAAGGAGATGAGATTGTATGGCAAGATGAAGAGCAAACTCAGCCTACTGAAGAAGAGATTACGCAGAAGATTGCTGAACTTGAATATATTAATGAAGTTGAGGTTTATAAGACTGAACGACAAAATGCTTATCCGTCTACTGGTGAACAGTTCGATAAAATCTTTCACGAAGGAATTGACGCCTGGAAAGCAGAAATTCAAGCGATTAAAGATGCACACCCAAAAGCAGAAGTCGATAACACAGAACTTGAGTCACGTAAGTCAACTGCACTATTTAACCATAGACTAGTGCAATATGAGAATGCATTAGCACGACTAGATCGAATTCAATTGTCACAAGGTCAAGCAGAGATTATGGAAACTGTTGTAGTGGATCAACGCCCTGCAATTATAGAAGAAGGTGAAAGAGCAGGCATGCCTTTGTATGATCCAGATACAAATGAGCAAGTATATGAAGACATTTTAGAGAGTGTTGTGACTCAGAAATATGTAGAACCTGTGCCAGCAACAATTTCAGTGAGTGTAATGGATGACGATGGCAACACATCAACAGAAGAGATTCCTAATCCTGAAGTCGTGAAAGATGATGAAGAACGTGCGGCTGCACAAGCAGTAATTGATGCAACATCACAGGAAGTCATTGACGCTTATAATGATAAAGCATAAATACATGTTGAAGAATTACGTTTAGGAGAAAACTAATGCCTTATAAAATTTTTGAGTATGAAGAGGTTTACTCAATTCAAAAAGATAATATGTCGATTCCAAGATCAACGAATAATCGTCATTATAATATGTTCATTCAAGATATTGCTCTTGGTAATGATACTGTTGAGGGACCAGATGTAATCACAGAAGGTTACGAAACACTTAGAGCGGCTGCTTATCCAAGCATGGCTGAACAACTAGACATGCAGTATTGGGATAGTGTAAACGGAACTTCTACTTGGGCTGATGCAATTCAAGCAGTAAAAGATCAATACCCAACTACTATGGAACGCACAGTCACAGTTGGTGATGTTCCTGCATGGGTGCAAGAAGAAGCAGACGCATGGTTGTTTGATAAGCAAACCCGTGAATATGACGAAGCAGTAAAGAGACTTGCTCAGTATCGTCTTGCAGATGGTCGTGAAGAAGTTACAGAAGAGAGAACTGAAAATACTCAAGAGTATCAAAAAGATGATAATGGTAATATCGTAAATGATGTGGATGGAAATCCAATGTATATTACAAACACATATACGGTAACTATTCAAACTGCAATTGATCCTCTTCCTGCAACTGTAGAACAGTTCGTGCCTGATGAGAATGATCCTATGAGTGGATCTATGCAAGAAGCGCCAAACCCAGTAATCGTAAAAGATGACGAAGAACGTGCAGCCGCACAGGCTGTTGTTGATGCTACACCACAGGAAGTCATTGATGCCTACAAAGCATAAATAACAGTAATGAATAAAACGCTATTGGGGAGAGTGAACCTTGGCAACAACTAAAGCTTTTGAGTTAGCACAACTAAGTGCATTGACAACTGTTGGCGCAGATACTTCTCTTGCGGACAGTCTAAATCTCAGTGCCGCTACTCACTCATTTCAAATTTCAGGAACTCCGGTACTATCATACTCTGGCGGTAATGTTATCGTTGGCGATCTTGGAGCTGGTGTAGGACTAGAATTTAGCGGAAGCACTCATCTTATTACAGATACTCAAGGCGTAAACGTTACTGGAGAGCTAGATGTATCGGGTATACTTAATGTTGCAGATACAACTACTTCTACAAGCACTACCACAGGCGCATTGGTCGTAGCAGGTGGTGTTGGTGTCGCCGAAAACCTAAACGTTGGCGGCAACATCGTAGTTACAGGCGATCTTACGGTTGAAGGCACTCAAGTTACACTCAACACGACTGCCCTTGATGTTGAAGATAAAAATATTACACTGAACTACCACGCAAGCAATGACACATCTGCTAGTGCAGATGGAGCTGGTATTACGATTCAAGACGCTGTAAGTCAGGGCAATGATGCAACTATTTTATGGGGTGCTACTTACGATGAGTTTAGTATTTCACATCCAATCGTTGTTAGTGATGCTATTTATTCGAATGGCTCTTCTCCAAGAGTTCAATTACAAGATACTGACGGCACTAACCAATTTTCATTCTTTCAGCAAAGCGCATCGCAACTTACTCTAAGACTGAGAAATGATGCTACTGACGGAAGTTTTCTAGTCGCTGGATATGGAGGATCTGCTACTACCAACAGATTCTTAATTGAATCTACAGGCGATGTTTCCTTCTATGAAGATACCGGCACTAATGTAAGAATGGCGTGGGATGCTAGTGCAGAAGCCTTAATTCTTGGTTCATTAAATAGTTTAAGACCTGGAAGTGTTTCAGGAATGAACAATGCTCAATTTGCCATTGAGTCTGTTTCTTATAACCCAGCATCAATTATTGATAACCAAGATAATGCAACCTCTGGCGGTATGCTTGTTCTTGGTAGCTCCAGAGGCACAAACAATGTTGCGACTGCTGGCGGTGTTGATATTCTTCAAGAAAGTGATGTGGTTGGATCTCTTAGATTCTCTGCCGCAGACGGAACTGACTTAAGATCAAATGTTGCAGAAATCACGGCAGTAGTTACGCCAGGAACAACTCCTGCTGAAAACGCCGTCTCTGGTGATCTTATATTTGGTACTACTAATCAAGGGCAAAATACAACTGCTCGTATGAGAATTACCAATGAAGGTAAAGTTGGTATAGGCACAACTTGGGATATTCCTATTGGAACGTTAGACACTAACGGTAATATTGCACTTACAACTACCGGCACAGGATCACGATTTGTTGGGTTTTATCAAAATGTAGTAAACGCCGCTAGTAACGATCTTAAAGCATTCATTGAAAAGAATGGTAATAACTTTACAATCTCAAACATAGATGATGGTATTATTACGATTGCAAACAATGATGGTGACGGTGCTAATAGAGAAAGACTTCAAATCAGAAATGAGGGATTCATTTTTGAGAATAATAATATTGGCGCCAAAGGTCAGACTACCCCACAATTTGATGTGCATTTAGGACAAGCAGTATCGATATCATCTGGTCGATATTTGAACTGGGACACTCCATTAACAGAAATTACTGTAGCAAATCATGCTATTACAGTATCAATGGATGATGATAGTGCGACTTCACAGCCTAAAACAATTGGTTTAACTCTTCACAACGAAAGCCAAACTAATAATACGTTTGCTCCTGCTATCACTTGGGGTAGCCAATCAAACAGTGGTACCTTCTCACAAGCAACCGCTGGTATTGCTGGTAGAAGAACATCTCAGGGTGTCGATGCTAACTGGCATGGCGGAGAACTGCACTTCTATACAGCACCATCTGGAACATTGAGTGGACTTGGATTAAAAAGCCGTATGTCTATTGCCGATCTGGGTGCCGTTTACATGACAAATGGAGAACTATATCTAGGCACCGCAGACTCTTCAAGCGCACATATTAACTCATATGAGTTGATGACATTCAATATTGATGCTGATAATGATGATGCTGATACTCGCTACTTCGCTTGGTATAAGAATGGTCCAAATGCGTCTGGCACAGAGTTAATGCGTTTGAAAGAAAACGCAACAATTATTAATAATAATGATCAGCCTGACATTCGACCTGCACTAAACTTTGACTTTGCAAATTCAAAACAACTTGATCCACGCATTACGTTCTATCGTGACTCTATCGCTACTTACTACGATAGCAAAGGTGTTCTACGTTACGCAAACGTGAATGAGCCACGCTTTGACCACGATCCTGTGACTGGTAAGAGCAAAGGGTTGTTGATTGAAGAAGCGAGAACTAACTTAACAGATAAAAACAATCGCTTTAATGATTGGCATGGAAGAAATCGTGTAGATTTTATTGAAAATGCCGCTAAAAGTCCAGACGGTTATTATAATGCAACTAAAGTTATTGATGCTCCCAATGGAGTTAATGCTAGACATGAATTTTGGAGAAACTTCAGTGCAGTAAGTGGAACGACATACACGTTTAGCATTTACGCAAAAGCCGAAGAACACACTATGTTTAACTTTGTTTGGTATGGAGATAATGGAGTTTTTGGCGGAGAAACCAGTTTTGATTTAGACGCCGAAACAATAACATTAGGACCAGCAACAAGAGGCACTATCACTCATGTCGGGGATGGTTGGTATAGATGTGAAGCGTCTAGAGTTTCTGGCGCAACTGCGGCTGGATACTATGGAATTTATATGGTAGAAGAATCCACTGGCGATTCGACTTATGTTGGGATTAATGATGGTGGTTTATATTTCTTTGGCGCACAATTTGAAGCAGGTGCTTTCCCAACCTCATATGTTCCATCTAACACTCGCTTCACATCTCGCTCATCTAAAGCAACATATTACGATGAGACAGGCATTCTTAGAACTGCACCTGCTAACTCACCACGTTACGGTTATAGTTCACCATATGCTACAGAACATTGGGCTATCGTATCTACACTTAAGACCAAAATAGGATCAAGCGAACCCGAAAGAAGAGCAACAGAAACTGGACTCATACTAGAAAACGCCGCAACTAATCTAGAAGACTATTCGTATAACATGGATACCACAAATCACGGATCCTTTGTTTCTTCTGGTGGTAGTTTTGCTGTCACAAATGAAGTAGCCGCACCAGACGGATCATACACAGCAAGTAAGTTTGTATTTGCTGGTACAAGCGACAGAATGGACGACCAGCATGGGGCGCACAATCAAGGGACATATACATTCTCTATGTGGGTAAAAGGTGTTGCCGGTGAAGTCGTTGGTATGGCACTTCTAAACGACCAAGGCGGTAACGTTGAACCATATATCTTGCTAACTGGTGAATGGCAAAGAATAAGCATAACAAAGACGTTTGACTCTCAAGGCACTCAAATTAGAACACACGGTGTTATTATTCGTGGCGCACCTGGAGTCGGGGTATATGCAACTGGTGACGATGGTGGCCTCGGCACACTAGGAACATGGGCAAACTATGTTTATGTTTGGGGTATGCAAGTTGAAGCAGGGTTTACGACTACATCTTATATTCCAACGTTTGGTGGTACTGCAACTCGCTCAGCCGATGTTGCGTCAAGCACAGCGTATACTAGAGCGATTGATGATGCTTCGATTCAGGGGTCTCATTTTACAGACTTCTTCAACAGAAATGAAGGAACTCTCTTTGCCAATTACTACAGCGGCTCATCAACCTTCTATCAAGGTGTAGCATCTATAAGTGATGGGACATATAACAATCGCATTACATTGTCAAACGATGGCACTGCGGCTGCAACAATTGACGCATATTTCATCGTCTCTGAGAATGCTGTTAATCAGGCCGCACCTCTTTTGGGTAATCCAGCGTCAAACTCGGAACATAAGATTATAGGTGCATATGCGGAGAATGACTTTGCTGGGTCGATAGATGGGGGTGCAGTAGTCACAGACTCAAGTGGAACAATCCCGCCTGCTGTTAATCAATTGATTATCGGTAACGATTCAGGTAAACTATATCCTCTAAATAAACACATTAAGAAGATTGCTTATTATGACCAGAGACTGTCTAACGCAGAACTAATAGCACTTACGGAGAATGATTGATGGCTAAACTAATTGGAACCAATCCAAATCAAGTGCCGAGTAACGCTGATCTTGGTACAGCGGCTTTCATGGATGCAAAAGATTTTCTGACTGCAAGAGGCTCAAGTCTTTCTGCGATTGATGCTATTGTTCCCAAGACTGCGGTAGACGTATTCATCTACGACACAAGCAAAGACAGTGATGGCGGTGCTTGGAGAAAGCGCACACAGCATACGTCTTGGTATAACGAAAGACTGAACACAACAACACGTGGTAGTCGTAGAGAGTTTCCTGCGGTCGCCGTGATTGTTGCGGCAAATGGAACAGGCGGTGGTATCATAATATATGATGGAGATGATCCTACTCTACCCATGTGGATGGTGTTTGAAAATTCAGCGTCTGGTTGGAACAATAGTCTTATTCCTCTTGCTAGTAGTGCCACAGCGATTAGTTCTTGTTTTGCGAAAAATGGATATTTGGCATTTGGAACAACGCCTAACGCATTGGGCGTTGTTGTCGTTAATTTTATTGGAGAAGTTAGTAAAGCATATCTTTCACAAACAAATTATGGTGGTATAGACACCGCTCCACTATCAAAGAGAAACACTTCAGGTCATACGTTTGTAGAAAATCTTGCTGGAGGTAGCACTTTACCTACAATTATCAATAATGGCGTCAATGATGTAGTTATGACAGTCCTACCCAATGCTCCTATCGACTCTGCTACAGGCTTGCCAGTACCTACGATTGCAGTAGCTACTAATGGTGGCGTTAGTGTGATTAAGGACGATGGGACTGTTATAAGCACTGCTTCATCAATTTATGCGGTAGGTTCTATACAAATATTGCCAACGGGAGAAATCTATCACAGCCAAGGTTATAGTGGTAACAACGGCTTTTGCTACAATGATAACTTTGAGCGACTAAACGGCTTAGACGTTGGAACTTACGCTAACAGTTCTACATTCTGGTATGCTATTGATGGTATAGGCAATGATAGTAGCCTATTGGGTGGCGGTCTTGCTGATGAAAATGCAGTTGGTGAAGGACTGGATACCGCTGTCGGTACAGCTTCTGGTCTAACAGCAATAGCATTAAACTCTAGTTCTCTTAACGATGGTATGGTCGCTTGGCGAACATCTAACTATAACACAGGTTGGATGCCAGGTGATATTAAATTAGCCACACTTTCGGATACCGATACTACGAATGCTGTTAGCGCCAATATGGCGGCCAATGGCAATTTTGCAGATACTTCTGTTTGGGGTACAGGAAATGGTGCGACTTTTTCTGTATCAGGAAACGTAGGAACTATTACAGGCAACGGCTCTACTACTCAGGCTTATATTGGGCAGACTGTTAGTGGTTTAACAGTTGGTAAGCAGTATATGATAACTTGTGATGCAAAAAGAGGTACAACCACCGCTCAAGCGGCCATTACAGTTAACGGTATTCTCAGTGCCGCCACAACTTCGACTTCTTTTGTACCACTGCATGTAACCTTTACAGCAACGGCTACAAGTCAACTAGTTCTTTGCTTTATGAATGGAGCAGGAAGTCAAAGTGGAACAGCACTCTTTCAAAACTTTACATTCAGATTAGCAGAAGCAGATCGTAGCGTAAATGGTGCGAGTCCTCACGGAGGCAATGCTCTCCAAGTATTCGGCACAGTTACGAAAACGGCTGTAGAAACAGGTGCTGACCTTGTGGGGTATAGTGGGTTCTCTAGCAGTAACTATCTGCAACAGCCTTATAACAGTGATTTAGATTTTGGCACGGGCAATGTATCTGCAATGGGATGGTTCAAACTCGAATCTACTTATGTTGGAACAAAAATCCTTTTTGATAGAGCTGATCCATCATGGCCATCAACAGGATCGAGTCAAAGAATATTCTTTGGCTTAAATAGTAGCGATTATCTATACTATTATACAGGTAATGGAAATGCTACTACATCAACTGCGGTACCTTCAAATGTATGGATACATGCTTGCTTTGTGCGAAGTAGTACATCACATAGAATTTATATGAATGGTGAACTCGTATTGACTAATACTCATGCCGCTTCAAGTTTAAGTGGTAGCACTAATGTGTTAACAGTTGGAAATGGAACACCTGGCAAGGCTAATTCTTGGCCAGGACAGATGGCGCTCTGGCGTTTATCAGCAACAGCACCCTCCCCAGAGCAAATTGCCAAAATATACAACGATGAGAAGCATCTCTTCACAACGAATGCAAAAGCGACTCTCTACGGAACTTCAGATGCAGTTACAGCACTTGCATACGATGATTCAACCGAGTTACTTCACGCAGGCACAAGCGCAGGACGCTCAGTGTTCCAAGGGCTTCGTAGAATAGACAACACAACCGGTGCTGTTGGCATAGCGATAAGCGCATCTAATGGCATGGTAGTAGAGGAATAATTATGACAGTCAAAATAACAAAACCAGAGATTAATATTCGTGAGAAGTTAGCTGAACTGCAAAAGCCTAGCGGTGTAGCTGGTGAAGCAATGCTACGTGCTGATACGCCTCAAGAACAATTTGATCTGATTGGTGCTGGTCGTAGGAATATCTTGATTAATGGCGGATTTACTGTGAGCCAGAGGGGGGACTACTCTAGTGCCACAAGCGTATCCAATGGTTTTTACTACCTAGATCGTTGGAATATGGATGTATCTGGCGTAACTACAACCATCCAAAGTAGTAGTAATGTAGATTTACCGAATGGCATAACTGTGAAAACTGCAAAAGTTGCGGCAACTAGTTCTGCAACAGGCTACATGCAAATTCGACAGAAAATAGAAGTTGAAGATTGGATGGATAATAGAGTTTATACTCTTTCGGCTTGGGTAAAAAGCAATACGCCTTATCCTAGACTAAGAATCGAAAGTGCGGGGCCTACCTTAGGAAATATCGATAGTGAACAAACTCACTCAGGTAGTGGTAATTGGGAATATTTAACGATGACTTTCAAATCAGGTAATTCCATCGTTAACTTTAATGCTGGAGTCATTGACTGGGCTGGCAGTGCAACAAGAGCAATAACGAGCGGTGACTACTTTGAAGTTGCCAACGTCCAACTCGAAGTAGGAAATGTAGCCACTCCATTCGAGCACCGTTCATACGGCGAAGAGTTGGCGTTGTGTCAGCGGTATTGTTATGTAATTGGACACCCTAGTCAAGTTATATATCTAGGCACAGGTTCTATGTACACTACTACAGCCGTAAACCTTAGTGTGCCATTGCCAGTACAAATGAGACATAATTCTCCTAGCTTTACCCGTGTAGCTAACGGCACTGGGAACTGGCTAAATCTGTATGTAGGAGCTACGGGAACTCTTAGTAATGCGACACCTCTTCAAGGAGATTATACTCAGAGCAATATGAGGATATATATTCCTGGCGCACACAGCGGAAGTTCACCGTCAGCGGCGGGGGCAGGAGTTTGGTCTATGGTATTAGCAGGCGCCCAATTAATCATAAATGCGGAGTTATAATATGTATTCTATTCACACAGTGCCACTCAGTTCGATACCTTATTGTATTATATGTGATGTAACTAACACCACTATTCCTGTTGCGGCATCAAACTCAGACTACCAAATAGTACTCGATGATATTATCGAACAAGGCGCTGACTGCTTTGATGGTGATATACCTACTGAGCTACAAGATGCCGCAGATGCAAAACAATTTGCACAACAACTCTCATCTTACACTACAGCGACAGCGAGATTAGCGCAATACGTTCTATCAGTTGGTCGTACAGAAGTAACAGAAAGTCTGCCTACAGGTGAGCAAGTCTGGAATGAAGAAACAATGGAGATGGATGACGTGATGGCCGATGTCGTTACTGTCACTGCTATCGAACCTCTTGATGCAACTGTCGAACAAACAACTTATGATGCAGATGGTGTTGCTACAACAACTACGGTTGAGAATCCTCTTATCACACAAGATAATGCTGAACGTGCAGAAGCACAGGCTATTGTAGACGCAACACCACAATCAGTAATTGATACATATAACGAATAGGAGAAAAATATGATTTATTTAAAGGCACCAGACAAAGAATCTTTTGATCAAGCAGTAATTGATGCTGGTTGGTCTGAAGAAGTCTTTGTTCCAGGTGATATAGACGGAGATAATGATACGACTGAAACTAGACTTGCTTGTTATACAACCACACATAGTCTAGATGTTATCGGAACTATCTACAGAGAAACAGGTAACATGATAACTGTTAGCGAAACGTCAGACTATCCTGCATCTGAATATGCAGAGACGGAAGCAGTTGATGGATATCACGCTAATCTTCTACTACACGGCGAAGACATGCCAGAAGCACTTGCGGGATTTGTAATCGAGGCACCGACTGCACCTGTAAGACGATTTGCATAAATAACAATATAATAACGCTATTGGGGAGAGTGAACCGTGGCAACGAATAAAGATTTCATAGTCAAGAATGGGCTGTCCGTTGGTGAAGACATCAGCGTATCTGGCTCTGTCACATCGAATCTCCAATTTGACGATAGCGTTCAATTACAACTCGGCACTGATTCCGACCTACTTATCTACCATGACGGCACTGATAGTTATATTGATGCTACCCAAAGTGGACATCTTTATATTCAAAATCAGATAGCAGGAAAGGATTTAAGATTTAGAGTAGATGATGGAACTGGTAGTCTTGCCGACTTCATAGTCATAGACAGTTCAGTACAAAGAGTAAAGATAAAAGTTGCTGGTAGCAACATAATCGAAGCCAAATCTTCTGGCATAGATGTCACGGGTGATGTGGACATCACCGGCTCACTCACAGGTCCTGCTTCTTTCGTAATTGATCCAGCCGCAGTTGGCGACAACACTGGTGAAGTCGTAATCAAAGGCAATCTTCAGGTTGATGGGACAACAACGACTGTTAACTCTACCACGATGGACGTCGCTGATCTTAACATCACTCTTGCATCAGGCGCTGCCAATGCTGCCGCAGCAGACGGTGCAGGACTAACTGTTGATGGTGCAAGTGCAACTTTAACATATTCATCAACCGAAGATAAGTTTGTATTTAATAAAGCACTAGATGCAAATTACACTAGAGTAATTTCTTCAGGAGCAGCCACTAATCCAACGGATGGCACAAGTTTAGAAATTCATTACGTGACTAGTGGAAGAACACAAGGTGAAGGCGCTTACCTGATACCTTATGACAGAGATAACAGTCAATATAAGCCATTAACCGTTGATGCACAAACGATTAGACTAGTCGGTGGAAATACTCTTATCGCTGATAATGGTAGAACAGACACCTTTGTCCCATCTCAAAGATTACACGTCTATGATCCTAGTACTGCTTACATACTAGCAGAAACTGGAGGTACGGGAACAAGTGCTGGCCATAGATCAACTGCAGGAACAAACGATTGGGTTTGGTTCGCAACTGAAGGTCAGCCAAATTATAGGCTTTATGATTATTCTTCCAGTGCAGTAAGATTAACTGTAAAAAACAATGGTAATGTTGGTATCGGCACTGAAGATCCAGATGCGCTATTAGACTTACAAGGTGTCACTGCGTCTTCTTCGCCAATACTTAGATTTACAGGAACAGGAAATGCATCTGCTGGAGATGTTATTGGTCAAATAGAATTTTACAACTCTGATGCGACAGATAATACTGCTGGCATCATGGGTAAAATTCGTGCAATCGCTGGACCATCTGGTGGAGAAGGCTCACTTCAATTTTTAGTTGATATGCCTTCTGAAGGAGCTGATGCCAATACAGTTGCATTACATCTAAATGCAAACGGCAATGTTGGCATCGGCACAGCTTCTCCAAATGCTACTCTTGTCGTATCAACTAATGGCGCTCAAGGAATAGAATTTTTCCCAACTGCCGCTTCTGGGGTTGCGACCACTCAATACTATAATAGGTCAGGGGCGGCTTATGTAAGAAATAGAAATATTGCTTCAGATCATACTTTTAATATAAGTGGAGCAACGGACGATGCTGTTACTATTGCAACTACTGGCAATGTTGGCATCGGCACAGCTTCACCCGATGCATTGTTACACGTTAGTGACACTAGCCCACATATTGACATTGGCCCACAAGGCGGTAATAGAGGTAAGATTGGTTATCATGACCTAGACGTTATCATAGGTTCTACGTCAAGCACTGGCACAATCATCTTTAAGAACAACATAAGTTCAACGGATTCTCCGCAGACTAGCGGTGATACTAAAATGGTGATACATGATGTAGGTATGACACTATACAGTGATACCTATAACATTCTTGATATTGCAACAGACACAAACGATGATCAAACAAGCACTGATGGTATCATAAAGATCACTAATGGGGCTAGTCATACAACAAAAGCAGAATTTAGATGGGATGAAAGCGAAGATTTAGTTCATGTTAGTTATGGCGATCATGGTAGACACATTTCGATCAACTCATCAGGTAATGTTGGAATAGGCACTGGTTCAGTAAGTCCGGCACATACGCTTGATGTTGATGGCGCTATTGCTACAAGACAAGTCCGTCACTCTACAAAACCAACACTAAATTTTGATTTTGCATCGACAAAACAATTAGATCCACGCCTATCATTTCATAGAAACTCTCATGCTACTTATTACGACAATAAAGGCATATTGAGATATGTTGGACAAAACGAACCACGCTTCGATCACGACCCAGAGACAGGCGAATCTAAAGGTTTATTAGTAGAATCTCAAAGAACAAATCGAAATACTTACACGACTGATATGTATAACG